>Ga0208373_1000618_pt1 | contig 58571 bp, 25 predicted proteins | sample RifOxyC2_FD_184036 | JGI IMG/M metagenome (GOLD analysis project Ga0208373, IMG submission 184036) | Soil microbial communities from Rifle, Colorado - Rifle Oxygen_injection C2 (SPAdes) | ecosystem: Environmental > Terrestrial > Deep subsurface > Rock core/Sediment | place: Rifle, Colorado...
TTTCGCAGTGTTGAAAACCAAGGAGTTTACTTTTGTAAATGACTGTTTTCAACACAAGAGTAACGCAGCTATCGGACATTATGGACAAACACTAATTAACTGAACTTTGCCTGCGGTGAGGGCTTCAACGTTCGCATAAATTAATTCGTTAAAAAAAGAGAGCAGCAGTCATTTTCAAGAGAATTATAAAATATTTTTTTCTTTTACTGATTTTATGAAAAATTATGACTGAAATCAAAAAAAAATAATATTTCGGTGCGCTGCACCTTTTTTAACAACGCAGCTCTGCTGCTACAAATGTTATCGCAGCTTTGCTGCTACAAATGTTATCGCAGCTCTGCTGCTACAAATGTTATCGCAGCTCTGCTGCTACAAATGTTATCGCAGCTCTGCTGCTACAAATGTTATCGCAGCTCTGCTGCTACTTAACAATGATAGCGGCAGAGCCGCATCATATTTGTAAAAATAAAAAGGGATAGAGACGCCAAGGTGCAGAGCACCGTAATATCTTTTGCTTGGATTGCTGTTAACAATTGTTTTTAATTACAAATAAAATAGTTATTTTTTATGCAAAAGTTCAATAATTAATATTTTTTATGCTAACTTTTTATCATATACGAGATTTTAAAAATACACTAAAAGTTATTCTTTTGATTATTTTTATTTTCAATACATTCCTCTCAATTGCTCAACCAGTAGCTGATTTTGATGCCCATATAAAAACAGGATGCAGCCCTTTACAGATTACCTTTATTAATCTTTCTTCTCCATCTCAGGGGTTAACTTATACTTGGATTTTAGGTAATGGAAATACATCAACACAGAACGAGCCTTTTGCGATATACAGTACCCCCGGCTCGTATAATGTAACGCTCGTTGTTAGTAACGGAATCACAGCAGATACAATGACTAAAAATAATTTTATTACTGTGTTTCAAAATCCGTTGGCCGATTTTCAGATGAGCGGCTCTTTTTCTGGATGTGTACCTTTTCCTGTAATCTTTGAAAACACATCTCAACCCGGAGATGCTCCTATTGATATATATAACTGGGATTTTGGCGATGGTAATATTTCTTCTGAATTTGCGCCTGCTCATATATATCAGTTTGCCGGAATTTTTAATGTTTCATTGATGGTTTCAGACACCAACGGTTGCATTAAAAGTACTGAATTTGAAAATTACATAATAACCTATAAACCGGTTTGCTATTTCACAAGTAATTTAACATCTTCTTGCAACGGCAAACTAATATCTTCTTTTACAAATCTATCAACAGGATCAGGCTTGCTTACTTATTTCTGGGACTTTGGTGATGGTCTTTTTTCTATTGAAGAAGAACCTGTTCATACATATCAGTCTCCGGGGATTTTTACAGTTAAATTAATTACAACTGATAGCCATGGATGTCTTGACACTCTTATTCGTTATGATTATATTAAAATAACCAAAACTCAGGCTGTATTTTCTGCAAACATTGATACAATTTGCAAAAATGATAGTATTCAATTTGTAAATAATTCTCTTAATTCAAATCAGTATGAATGGAATTTTGGAGATGGTTTTTTTTCTGATGAAATCAGTCCCCTGCATGTATTTACAACATCAGGAGAATATAATGTTATTCTTATGGTATCAAAAAATGGACAATGTTATGATTCTGCTTCAATAAATATAAATATCGAAAATATAATAGCAGATTTCAATGTGGCAGAAAATTTTGGATGCGAATTGCCTTTCAATGCACAATATTTAGATAACTCAACAAACGCTGTTTCATGGGAATGGCATTTTGGTTTTCGAAATCATTCTTTTGTACAAAACCCGGCATATACAATTTATTATGATACAACAGGTAATTATCAAATGATATTTTCTGATACGTTAATAGTTACAAGCCTTCATGGATGTATTGATACTGCAATAGTGGATTCTAGTATTGTAATTATTTTGCCGAAATTAGATTTTTTACCTTCAATGGATGGTCCTTATGGTTGTATTCCTGTAACACTTAATTACACAAACCAAAGTACATATAATACCAATCTGGATCATTTTGAATCCTGGATCTGGGATTATGGAAACGGAAATACTTCTCAAAACTGGGATGGCTTATACACCTATAACAATTCCGGTTCATTTTTAGTAACATTTACTGCTGTAACTCAAAAAGGCTGTTCTGTCAGTAAATTTACGAATGCCAGCGCTGGAACACCGCAGATTCCGGATTTTACTGTAAATGCCCCGGATTCTCTTTGTGCGTCAGATACAGTCTCTTTTTTGAATTTATCTTCGGATCAGAACCTGATAAATTATTACTTTTGGTCTTTTAGCGATGGATATTTTTCATGGGATAAAAATCCATCATGCACATTTCACGATACGGGTTATGTGAGCGTTTCTTTGCTTACTTCCTATAACGGATGCAACACTCAAATAAATAAAGCAAATTTGTTTTATGTAAAAGGACCCGTTGCCTCTCAGGGGTTACAGTATGAATGTGAACATCCTCTCGATTATACATTTATTGCAAATGTAAAAGAAACGGAATCTTACTATTGGAATTTTGGGGATGGCTCTCCGATAGTTATGAATACAACTCCTTGTCTGCATTCCTTTAATTCTTCAGGAAATTATCAGATATTATTATCCGCTGATAATTCTGTTACAGGTTGCTCTTACGAATCAATGCAGCCCATTCAGGTTCGTGAAATTATTGCTGATTTTACGATGACTGATTCTGTCGGTTGTCCTGGAGATGAAATTCTCTTCGATGGATCCGTTTCGCAGGATGAAGCGTATGACAATTTCCAGAATCTATATAATTGGTATTTTGATGACACCGGTGAAAATATTTTTACTTCATTACCTGATGGCCTTTTGAATCATCAGTTCAATACGAAAGGAACTCATTCTGTTAAATTACAGGTTCAGGATATTAATGGCTGTATAGGTGTTAAAAATAAAAAAATAAAAATTTACCAGCCTCAAACAGAGTTTTCAGCCAGTTATCAAACCGGTTGTCTTCCGATTGAATTTATTTTTTTTGATAATACTATTTCAGACACTACTATAACCGATTATTTGTGGAACTTTGGAGACAGTGCCCTGTCAACGGATATAAATCCTGTACACGAGTATCAGAATTTTGGTGCTTATGATGTCAGCCTATCGGTTATAAATGTTCTAGGATGTACCAATAATCTGGTTAAACAGGATTTTATTAAAGCACTCAGTCCAGATCCTCATTTTTATGCTTTTGATTCCACTCTTTGCATGGGAGATTCACTCATTCTTAATAATGAATCAGAGTCAGAAATCGTGAACTACTTTTGGAGTTTTGGTGATGGAAATACCTCTGCGAATGAAGCTCCATGGCATGTATTTGCTGATACGGGAATTTATACTGTAAGTCTTACTATTATTGATGATCATGGATGCGATTCAACTAAGATTATTTCAAATTATATAAGTATTCAAGAAGCTCCGCAAGCAGATTTTATATCAGACATTTTTAGCGCCGAATGTTACCCTGCCCTTATTCATTTTACAGACCTGTCAGAATCAAATCATACCGGAAGCTGGATATGGCTTTTCGGAGATAATCAAACAGCTTCTGAATTACAGAATCCTTCGCATACTTATTTTAAACCGGGAGTGTATGATGTTACATTGATAGCTTCAAGTACCAATGGATGCACTGACACTATAATTAAAAATAATTATGTAACGATAAAAGGACCCTGGGCTATGCTGAACGCTCCTGATACCATTTGCAGGGGAGATACCGCAATATTGTTTGCATCCGATAAAATTAATGTTTACTTCCAGAAATGGGATTTGGGAAATGGAATAACCAGTAATGATGATACAACTAAAACAAGCTATTTTAACTATGGGCCGGCTTATCCGTCTTTACTGCTTTTTTCAGATAGCAGCCATACATGTAACAAATTGATTACCGATACAATTTTGGTTTTTGATGTGATTTCAAATTTTAGTATCAATGACGGAAATTATGATGGTTGTGTACCTCTGGATTTTAATTTATCTGATATTTCTGCAAATGCAAACGCAGTATCATGGTATATAAATAACTTTTTAGTTTCACAAACATCTGACTATTCCGGAATCTTGACCAATCCCGGAAATCATGATGTTTCACAGGTTATTTTTAATGATTTTGGTTGTAGTGATACTTCCCAGAAAACACTTATTGTTTTTCCTTTGCCAACAGTTAACATCGTTGCCGATACTCTAATCTGTAGGGATAATACTGTTCGTCTTTTTGCTTCAGGCGGAATATATTTTCATTGGTGGCCCGATCAGTTTATCAGTAATACTGAAATTTTTAATCCGGTTGTAAATCCTGACTCTTCAATGCTATATTTTGTTTCTGTTACTGATACTAATTCCTGCCGAAAAGACACTTTTGTTTCAGTGGAAGTCTTTCAGGTTCCTCAAATCACAATGAGTGATACTTCAGTTATTATTGGTGAAACAGTAAACCTAAATGTATATAATTCTGAAATCTTATACTACAATTGGGTTGCAGAGAATTCTCTTTCGTGTCTTGATTGTTATAATCCCGTTGCTATTCCTCTTGAACCTACTATGTATTCAGTCTTCGTAACAGATTTGTATCATTGCTTCACACAAAATTATTTTGTATTTATTGATGTCATGAAAAAATATTCTGTAGATGTTCCGGAACTATTTACTCCTAACGGGGATGGTAAAAACGATCATGTATTTGTCAGAGGTTGGGGTATAAAAGAGCTGATGGAATTTCGAATTTTTAACCGGTTTGGCGAAATGGTTTTTGAATCAAAAGAACTTACTGCGGGCTGGGATGGGAGTTATAAAAGAGAGCCTCAGAACATAGAAACATTCACGTATGTTGTCAGGGTATTAACACATAACAATGATATTCTTACAAAAAAAGGATTCATAAAACTTATCAGATAAATTTTTAATTATGATACGACTTATACATACTATTCTTCTGATGCTTGCATGCAATTTTCTGCAATCACAAACGATACATTTCTCTCAGATTTTTTCTGCTTCAATGATAACAAATCCTGCAAATTGCGGAAATTTTGAAGGGGACTGGAGGTTTACAGACCTTATACGCTCTCAGGGAAACAATTTCACTGACCCCTATAAAACTAATCTTATAAGTTTTGATAAACACTTTCGAATAAATAACCAGCAAATTAATTCAAGCATATATTTCGCAAATGATTTATCAGCACAAAATACATTAATGATTAATCAGTTTTTTTTTACAGGTGGATACCAAACATCCATTACAACAAAATCATTTTTACTTTTTGGACTTCAGGCTGGTTATGTTCTGAAAAATTCATCGCTTTCTGGATTGACACTCCCGGAGCAATTTGATATGTCGTCAGGGCAGTTTAATTCCGGCTTGCCTTATAGTGAAAATTTCACCTTTTCTAATTCTGGCTATCTTGATTTTGCCAGCGGTGTTATCTGGAAATATAAACATGAAAAGTTTGAGACTGAAATTGGCGCGGCTGTTTTTCAACTAAACAAACCCAGAGAAAACTTTATGAATAATTCAAATGAATTGCAACCCAAATATGTTATTCATGGCTCATTTGGGAAAAAGATTAAAGGTGTAATTTATTTAAAACCCCAATTTTGTTATACATGGATTAACCATTCGTCGGAATTAATTGCAGGTAGCAATATTGGTTATAGATTGACGCAAAAATCTATGAAAACAGCACTGATTTATTTAGGCGTTTATGTGCGTACAGGAATTGCCAGAAATAATGATTCTGCTATTTTGTTGACAGGTCTTGAATTGAATAACTGGAATATTTGTTTCAGTTACGATTACGATATTTCAGGACTTCATTCTATTACATCACGCAGCAACGCCGTAGAATTATCTGTGGTGTATATTCGTCCCAATACTTTTTTAAATAATAAAACGATTCCCTGTGACTTATATTAACTCAATAGTATTTGCCCAAGCCTGTAACATCAACAAGTCCATTTTGGACACAGATAACACAGGTTTAAATAGTAAAAAAAACATTTCTGTTTTTAGTTTCTGTAGTATAATAAAAAAATGGTGGGACTCCTTTTCTGCATTATTTTTATTGAAAAAAAGTGTTGCGTTTTTTTTCATTTTAGCTTTCACTGTATGTTTAAATAGCAGCAAAATTAAAGCCCAATCCCATGAATTAAAAAATATGAAAAACTGGCAATTGAAAGGATTTGGAAAGGATGCTATAAGGATTGGAGATAAATACTCAGCAATAAAATTTTACAATGAATTTTTAAAAAGAAAACCAGATAATTTCCGCTATACATATTTGCTGGCTCAGCTATATAAAAATGACAGAGATTATGTAAATGCGAAAAATAGTTTTTATAATGCTTACACGTTGAGTAAGAAAAAAAATATTTCAGCCCTGTTTAACTATGCATTAATGCTCAAAACAATAGGAGAATACGATGAAGCATTTTTGCAATTAAAAAACTGCGAGAAAGAATTAAGAAAAAAAGGATTTCGTCCAATAAATAAAGAACGACTTGTGAATGAAATGAAAGGGATTCAACTGTCTCTTGCAAAAAATGATTCTATAGAAAATTATAAAATTATTCATCTCGATTCAAGCATAAATAAATCTTCGATAGAATTTTCTCCAATAATAATTGACGACAGTACCTTGGTTTATGGATCTTCAGATGTAACACCTTCAGAATATATTAACCTGCAGAACGGCGATAAACAGAAGTATCGTAAATTTTTTCAGGCAAAAAGAAATAACACTGTTTCCTGGAGTAAAAACTACTCGTTGCCTGAACCTTTTAAAAATTCAGAAAACGAAAATACCGGATCCGCTTGCTTTTCTCCTGAAAAAAGTCGTTACTATTTTACACGTTGTAAAGAAAATCAGGTTTATAAAATTATTTGCAACTTATTTGTGAGAGAATTTTCTAATGGAATTTGGGGGCAGGCATTACAGCTTGACAATAGGATCAATCATCCCGATTACACATCATCACAACCTACAGCCGGTAAATGTTATGATGATAACCTCGATATTATTTATTTTGTATCAGACCGACCGGGAGGAATCGGGGGTTACGATATATGGTACACAGTTTATAATAAAAAAACTAAGTCTTATACAAAAGCACTTAATGCAGGCGTATTTATTAATACACCGGAAAATGAAAAAACACCTTTTTACGATTTGAAAAATCATGCGATGTATTATAGCTCTGACGGAAATTTTGGATATGGAGGTTTTGATATTTTCAGAAGCTTCGGAGATATGTTAAATTGGTCTTTGCCCGAAAACATGGGTCGTCCTTTAAATTCAAGCTTTGATGATTTTTGTTTTACTGTAAGTGAAAATAATCTGTCTGGATTTTTCACGTCAAATCGTACTGGCAGTATTTATACAACTCATGCAAATTGTTGTGATGATATTTATTTTTTCAACAAACAAAAAAGCGAAAATATTCTTTTCTCAACAAAAATTAATCTGAATGACATTACTGAAGAATTTATTAAAAATTCTGATCTCATCCCTGACACTGCAATTCAAACGCTCTGGCTGGAGGGAACAGTTGCTTCTTTGTATCTTACAGAACCAAATAATAATCCTGTTTTTTTAGCGAAAGACACTCTTGAAAAAGAGGGCGGAGTAACTTTCAATTTAATGAGAAACAAGAACTATAAAATTGTAATTGATGACAAACGTTTAATAGAAAATGAATTTTCAATTAGTACCATAGGTAATAACTCTGTAACCATGAAGATTGACAGAATTCAAATCAAATCCATTCCCGAAAAAGCGATCATCCTTACAAATATTTTGTATGACTTCGATGTTGCAACATTATGTGATAGCGCAAAACAATATATAGACACAACATTAATACCCATGCTTCAGAAGTATATTGATATAAACATTGAAATATATTCTCATACTGACAGCAAGGGAGGAGAATCTTATAATGAAATTTTATCACAAAAAAGAGCTGAAAATGTTATCCTTTATCTAACAGAAAGAGGCATTGAGGAAAGTCGAATGAAAGGAATTGGAATCGGTCAGAAATTACCTGTTGCACTAAATACAAATGTTGACGGATCTGATAATCCTGACGGCAGAAGATTAAATCGAAGGACAGAGTTAAAGATAGATAAAAAGTAGAATTTTTCAAAAGCGCAATTAATTACCGGGCACGGTATATATAGGGTTATAGAACTGCTTTTCAAAACTAACGGGTAAAAACAAATTATTAGAATTAATTTTTTGTTTAGTGAATATCATTTTTATATCCTGATAGGAATTTAAAACAAAAATTTTACCTTTTTTTACTGTAGCCAAATAATCAGGTTTTATGCTACTCTGGTTGCTTTTAGAAGTTGCTATCACATATTTTATTTTTTGCAGTTCCTCTAGTATATGGTCTTCTATATCAATTACTGTTATCCGATAATAACTTTGCATTTGAAAAGGAGTTGAGTCAACATAACAATACATGATTGTCTTATCAAAGGGTGATGGGTAACCACTTTTTGCGGCCTTTATTTCAAAATGTTCGCTATCAACAGATCTTTCAATAAAGAATGTACAATTTTTTTGTTGCCCTTTAACCAGCCACATTAAATATATTTTTCCTGAATATGCTATTACACTTAAATTGTTTATTGTTTTGTTTTGTGTGTTGTTAATACTTTGAACAAGCATTTTCGATTTTTCTTGCTGACAAAATACCGATTGTGTTGCAATAAATAAAAAAAAACATGAAAATATTATGACGACTACTGTTTTCATACAACTAATATTTTTTGCTGTGTCCATTTTTTAAATTTGTATTTTGAAAATAAAATTGTTATTTCGCTGTAATAATTTTCAGCAATTCTTCTTCTGTCTTTCCCAATTTAATTTGAAGTTGTTTCAATATTTCGTTTCTTTTGTTTGCGTCAAACATCGGATCATTATTCAATAAATAAGCAAATTTTATTTTGAGCTTTTCTTTATGTTCTTCCCAGCTTTCTCCTGATTCTATAGGATTTTCCACAATTATTTTAGGTATCATATTTATTATTATTTAGTGTCAGCAAGAAAACTCATTTTTTTTGCTCACAATGTGTGTGCCTGATAAGAAAACGTCAAGTTCAAGCCTGCCTGTCCGGTAGGCAGGGCTTGCGATGAAATTGGCGTTTTCTTGCAAGCACTATTTATGGCACAAAGATTCATTCTTTATTTCAGTTAACATTACACAATTTTAAAAATGAGTTACATCATTCCTGTTTTATTAAAAAATTGTAACTGAAATAAAAAAAAAATATTTCGGTGCGCTGCACCTTTGAACACAACGCAGCTATCGCTGCTACAAATATTATCGCAGCTCTGCTGCTATATTTGGGATGCAGCGGCAGAGCCGCGTAATATTTGTAAAACTAAAAAGGTATAGAAGAGCCAAGGTGCAGCGCACCGTAATATATACTGAAACTTGGCAGGTTTGCAAACAAGGCTGCTTAGTTTCAGTTATACTGAGCGAATACAAATTTAAGTAGCCCTTTTTAGCTATGCTGTCGAAGTATCTCTTACATCAATTGCTGTTAACAATTGTTTCTAATTACAAAAATTATTAGTTCTTTTTCATGCGAATGTTCAATATTTGAAATACGCAGAAAGTATTGTTATCACACAACCCTCAATTGTAAAATTTTTTATTTAGGATCAGCAAGAAAACTCATGTTTTTTGTTTGACACTATTTATAAGAAGGAATTAAGGTTAAGACGATTCAACTGATATATGTGAATCATGCAACTTTTACACAACTTAATGTAATACTTGTTCCTGATTATGTTCTCATTTTTGTCTTGTGAAAATTCATTCACCCCTAAATCAAATTAAAATGAAAATTAAATTACTATTAATTGTAACAACAATTATTTTGTTGTTTTATCCGAGAGTAAATTTTGGTCAAACGCCTTACTTGGGCGTATGTTCCAATTTTGCATTATTTACTGCAGGTGGAGCCCTTAGTACTGATGGTGCGACGGTCATAACAGGCGATATTGCCAGTTATACTTCTACCCCAACTGGTTTTTCTGGTCCGGGTTTAGTGTATGGAACTATTTATCCTGTAGGGGCAGCATCAGATCCTGCATTTACAGATGTGAGCCTTGCTTACACTGATTTATTTGATAGGGTGAATGATGATATCATCGGAACCCCATTAGAAACAGGTACTCTTACGCCGGGAACTATTCATCCGGGTGTACATCGTACAGTTGGCGCTGCAGCATTAAATGGAGATTTAATTTTTGACGGCGAAGGTGATCCGAATGCTTTATTCATCATCCAGATAAGAGGAGCGTTTGAGATAGCATCATCAATAAATATTACACTGATTAATGAAGCCCGGTTTTCTAACATATATTGGCAGGTAAACACTTGGGTCAATCTGGGTGCTGCTACGGTTTTCAGAGGGACTATAGTTGCTGGTGGAGCGATCACTTTATTGGAAGGATCCTCTCTTCACGGCAGAGCTCTTACAACTGCGGGAGCTATCGAATTACATAATAATATGGTCATTTTTGTACCGGGACCAGCAGGAGCAATAACAGGTACTGCAACAGTCTGTCAGGGACAATCAGGAGTTGTTTATTCCGTTTCTGAAATTACCGATGCAACAGACTATATCTGGACATTACCTGCCGGAGCAACAATATCAGCAGGGGCTAATACCAATAGTATTACTGTAGATTTTAGTGCAAGTGCAACAAGCGGAGTTATTACAGTGCAGGGGAGCAACACTTATGGCACTGGAACAGTATCTCCTGATTATGCCGTAACGGTAAATCCTGCAACAGGTGCAACAACTTTTACAGCAGGAGCTATAACCGTTTGTCAAAATGCAATTGATGAAACATATACCGCAACAGCTGCAAACAGTACATCTATAGATTACTCTGTATTACCAATAACAGCAGGTGTTATAAATATAACTACTGGTGTTATGAATTGGGATGCAACATTTATAGGAACAGCAACAATCACCGCTACTTCAACAGGTTTGTGTGGAACAACAACAGCAGACAGAGAAGTAATAGTTGACCCTGCAACAGGCGCAACAACTTTCACAGCAGGAGCCATAACCGTTTGTCAGAATGCAATTGATGAAACATATACCGCAACAGCTGCAAACAGTACATCTATAGATTACTCTGTATTACCAATAACAGCAGGTGTTATAAATATAACGACTGGTGTTATGAACTGGGATGCTGCATTCACAGGAACAGCAACGATAACCGCTACTTCAACAGGTTTGTGTGGAACAACAACAGCAGATAGAGAAGTAACAGTTGATCTTGCAACAGGTGCAACAATTTTTACAGCAGGAGCTATAACCGTTTGTCAGAATGCAATTGATGAAACATATACCGCAACAGCAGCAAACAGTACATCTATTGATTATTCGGTATTGCCTTTAACAGCAGGTGTTATTAATGTAACAACCGGTGTTATGAACTGGGATGCAGCTTTCAATGGAACAGCAACAATCACCGCTACTTCAACTGGTTTGTGTGGAACAACCACAGCAGACAGAGAAGTAGTAGTTGATCCTGCAACAGGTGCAACTACTTTTACAGCAGGAGCAATAACCGTTTGTCAGAATGCGATTGATGAAACATACACCGCAACAGCAGCAAACAGTACATCTATTGATTACTCAGTATTACCAATAACAGCTGGTGTTATTAATGTAACTACCGGTGTGATGAACTGGGATGCTGCATTCACAGGAACAGCAACGATAACCGCTACTTCAACAGGTTTGTGTGGAACAACCACTGTAGACAGAGAAGTAATAGTTGATCCTGCAACAGGTGCAACAACTTTTACTGCAGGAGCAACAACTATTTGTCAGAATGCAATTGATGAAACATATACTGCAACAGCAACAAACAGTACATCCATAGTATATTCAGTATTACCTGTCGCGGCAGGTGTTATAAATGTAACTACTGGTGTGATGAACTGGGATGAAGCATTCAGTGGAACAGCAACAATCACGGCTACTTCAACAGGTTTGTGTGGAACAACCACTGCAGACAGAGAAGTAATAGTAAATACTATTCCAGCAGGAGGCGGAAGCATTGGAGCAGATATTGTATGTCAGGGACAAACAGGTGTTCTTTATTCAGTACCTGTTATAGCGAATGCAACAGATTATATCTGGACACTCCCTCCCGGAGCAACAATAACAGCAGGTGCTAATACAAACAATATCACAGTGGATTTTAATTCAAGTGCTTCAAGCGGCGTTGTAACAGTTCAGGGCAGCAACATTTGCGGTATCGGACCCGTATCGGCAGATTTTGCAGTAACAGTAAATTCTTTACCAGCAGTAGCTGGAACTATAGCAGGTACTGCTGTAATTTGTCAGGGAGAAACCGGAATAATTTATACAGTTCCTGTGATAAGCGATGCAACAGATTATATATGGACACTTCCTGCAGGAGCAACAATAACAGCAGGAGCAAATACCAATTCTATCACAGTAGACTTTAGTGCAAGTGCAGTAAGTGGCAACATAACTGTGCAAGGCAACAATATCTGTGGTAGCGGAACAATATCTGCAGACTTTTCTGTAACCTTAAATTCTATACCAACAGCACCAACTGCAAGTACAACTGTTCAGCCTACATGCGCTATTTCAACAGGTACTATCGTAGTTACAGCACCTTTGGGAGCAGGTTATGAATACAGTATTGATGGTCTCAACTATCAAGCTTCTGCTACATTTTCAAGTGTTACCGCCAATGCTACGTACAATGTAACAGTGAGAAATGCTTCTTCTATAAATTGTTTTTCATCAGCAACAGCAGTAACTGTTAATGCAGAACCATCAGCACCTGTTACCGCAACAGCAAGTACCGTAATTCAGCCTACCTGCTCAACTGCAACAGGAACAATTGAGGTAACATCTCCTTTAGGTGCATACGAATATAATATTGATGGAGGAATCTATCAGGCTTCTGTAACTTTTGCAGGAATAGCAGCAGGTTCACACACGATATTCGTGAGAAGTACCACTGATAATACATGTATTTCATCAGCAACTGATGTAACTGTGAATGCACAACCATCATTACCTGTAGCGCCGACAGCAAGTGTTACGAATCAACCAACTTGTGTTACCACTACTGGAACAATTGAAATAACCGCACCTTTGGGAGCAGGTTATGAATACAGTGTTGATGGGATTAACTATCAGGCATCATCAATATTTGCAAATCTTGCTGCCAATACTTCTTATAATGTAACTGTAAGAACTTCTTCTGATATTGCTTGTGTTTCTTCAGCCATTGTGGTTACAGTTAATGTTGTGCCATCAACGCCATCAGCAGCAGGGACAATAACAGGAACTGCTTTAATTTGCCAGGGACAAACAGAGGTAATTTATTCAGTAAACGTGATAGGCGATGCAACAGATTATATCTGGACACTGCCAGCCGGAGCAACAATAACAGCAGGCGCTAATACAAATACAATTACTGTAGATTTCAACAGCAGTGTCGCAAATGGAATTATTACGGTGCAGGGTAGTAGCAGTTGTGGAGAAGGAACAGTATCTGATGATTTTGCTGTAACAGTTAATTTATTACCGGGAGCAGCAGGAACAATAACCGGAAGCGCTGGTTGCCAGTAAAGATATACGAACATGGGTCTTGAAGAATTTTATTTCAGAATAGTATAACGAAATTCAGTCTGCCTTCTTTCGGATAGAAGGTAAGGCAGACTGACAAGATCCGGTATAAATCAAACTAAAAATTTAAATAATCAAATTATAATTTAAAAAATATGAAAAAAATACTCTTTGGCAATTTGAAATTATTTTTTCTATTTGCTGCCTGTTTTTTTATACAACAAGTTTCCTTTAGCCAGACATCATTTAATGTGTGTCAAGGACAAACAGGTGTTGTTTATTGTGTTCCTGTAATAACCGATGCAACAGACTACCTTTGGACATTACCCGATGGAGCTACAATTACAGCAGGCGCTAACACCCATACTATTATTGTTAACTTTAGCACCGATGCTATTAGTGGAATTGTATCCGTTCAGGGCATCAACAGTTGTGGAGCGGGAACAGCCTCAGCTGATTTTCCTGTAACGGTTAACGCTCTTTCCATTGCATCAGATAATCAAATAGTGTGTGCCGGAAGTTCAGCTCTTTTTTCCGTAACAGCATCAGGAACTGGTCAAACCTATCAGTGGAGAAGAGGAAATGTAAACCTAATTAACGGAGGAAATATTTCAGGTACAACTTCTGCATTACTTACATTTAATCCTGTGAGTATTGATGATGCTGCGCCTGATTATAATGTAATTGTTACAGGAGCATGCCCTCTAAATGATACGTTAAAGAATATTTGTTTGGGAGTTAATATGCCTCCGGAAATAACCACAGAACCTTTCAGCCAAATAGTGTATGCTGAAAGTTCAGTTGATTTTTTTGTAACAGCAATAGGAAGTGGGCTTACGTATCAATGGAGAAAAGGAACATTGGATTTAATTGACGGAGGCAATATTTCAGGAGCAACAACCGACATCCTTACAATAAATCCTGCAAATATTTCTGACACTGCTTCAAACTATAATGTAGTCATCTCCGGAACATGTTTTCCTATAAGCAACTCTGTGGAGGTATCGCTTTCAATGTATCCGACAGGCTTTAATGTGTTAAGTGCCGAAATAAATAATAATCCATTTATTATTTATCCGAATCCATTTACAACATCTATTCATTTTATAATAAATGATGTATCCCAAATCAATGAAACAGTTTTAATGATATACAACGCACTGGGTGCAGAAGTAATAAATACAAGCATTACAAAACCATTAACTTCTCTTAAAACAGTTAATTTTGTTCCCGGAATTTATTTTTATAAAATAATAAAAGATGGTACTATTATTCAATCAGGCAAACTGATTTCTCTTTAAACACTAATTAGTGCCTGTCCATAAAGTCAGTGTTTAGTTCAGAATGTTCGAGAGCAAGGCTTTCGAAGAATTAAAAACCAAGGAGTTTACTTTTGTAAATGACTGTTTTCAATTCGAGAGTAACGCAGCTATCGGACATTATGGACAAACACTAATTAGAAAATTAAAAACCTCTACTTTAACGTAGAGGTTTTTTTGATTGTATATTTCTTCTTAATATTTCAGGTGTGAATAATGTAAGTAATTAAAAAACTTATGTAACACTTCATGCTGCAAAGTAACGCAATTTTGTATCCTATTCACAGAACACAAATAAATTTATAAATATGAAACACAAATTACTATGTATTATTGTAGCGGTAGTTACTTTAATGTTTTTTTCGAAAGTAAATTCCGGACAGGCTCCGGATTTAGGCACAGCTGCTAATTTTGCCCTGTTCACTTCTGTCGGGGCGGTAACAAATTCAGGTATACCTTATCTGACCAAAATTACAGGCAATGTTGGAACAAACAGTGATCCGACAATTACTGGTTTTGGAAACATTAACGGTCAAATGCATTATGTTGGCGACCCCGGAAGCACACAATGTGATGCAGATTTATTACTTGCATCTAATTTTCTTGCTGCAAGCATACCCGATTCTACTCTTGGAGTTGTTATTGGAAATGGCGACACCCTTCCCCCGGGTATTTATCTTATGCCGGGTGCTGCATCTCTTAACCTGGGATTAACTCTGGATGCAGAGGGAGATCCAAATGCTGTTTTTATTTTCAAGACTGCTTTGGCATTCAGTTCAGGTGCGAATTCAAAAATATATTTAATAAATGGAGCACAAGCCTGCAATGTTTTTTGGAAGCTTGACGGTGCTGTTACATTAGGTACTGGAACAACTATGCGCGGAACAATTATTTCAGGTGGTTTAATTTCTTTGAGTAGTGGCGACACACTTGAAGGTCGAGCCTTGACTACGAACGGAGCAATTCTTACGGATAATGTATTAGTGTATACTCCCGTTGGTTGTAGCAGTCCTGCTCTAACCGGACCGGCTGCGCCTTCTCTCGTTTCAATGGAATGTTTTACTATTTTTTCCTCGGACGGTCCTGTAACAAATGTAGGCGACACCTATGTAACGGGTGATGTCGGAACAAATAATGGTTTAACTACCGGATACAATCCTTTGTTTGTAACAGGAATGATACATCCAATCCCTGATGGAGCGACAGCTGCCGGAGCAACTGATTTACTGAATGCTTATGCATATCTTAATGCATTGCCACATGATATTGAATTATTGCATCCAGAAATGTTCGGACATAATCTTGTTCTTACTCCTCATACATATCTTATGAATGGTGCTGTAACTTTTACAGATTCACTTTATTTAGATGCAATGGGTGATGCAGATGCTATTTTTATAATTAAAACTTATGGAGCTTTTTCGACTAGTACTTTTTCCAGAGTTTTGTTAATTAATGGAGCAATTGCGAAAAATATTTACTGGCTTGTTAATGGAGCTGTAAGCATTAATGATTATTCTATTTTTAATGGAACCATTGTTTGTAATAACGGTGCGATGGATTTGAATACGGGAGTTATTATGAATGGACGAGCTCTCACAACAACAGGCGCTTTAAATACAACTGCAATAACGGCGATTATGCCTCCGGGTTGTGGAGTTCCGCCTACTAATATTATTACAGAACCTGAAAATATAATTGTTTGTGAAGGAGATCCTGCTGTTTTTACAGTAAGTGTTGATGGAATTGGAATTACTTACCAATGGAGAATCGGAACTCTTAATTTAACTGATGGTGGAAATATCTCAGGTGCAACCACTGCTACACTAACAATTGACCCTGCTACTATTGCTGATACTTCTTCATTCTATAATGTTGTTATCAGCGGAGGGCCTAATGATACTTCGATATTCGTGTCTTTAATGATTGACACAGGAGTTGTTATAATTACAGAGCCGGTTAATCAAACTGTCTGCCTCGGCGATTCAACAGGCTTTACTGTAAGTGCTTCAGGAAGCGGACTTACCTATCAGTGGAGAAATGGAACAATTGACTTAATTGATGGCGTTAACATATTTGGCGCAACGTCAGACACATTGGTAATTAATCCTGTTAGTTTAGCGGATACTTCATCTTTTTATAATGTTGTTATTACAGGAGCATGCGCACCGAGTGATACATCAATTAATGTTTCATTAATGGTTGATTCTGTTCTTGCGATAATTACAGAACCCATTGATCAAATAGTTTGTGATGGAAACTCTGTGAGTTTTTCAGTTATAGCAAGCGGAACTGGTTTAACATACCAGTGGAGAAATGGAAATACAGATTTAATAAATGGTGGAAATATTTCGGGTGCAAATTCTGCAACCCTGATTATTGACCCTGCAAATATTGCGGATACTTCATCCTTCTACAATGTAATTATCTCCGGGTCATGTGGAGCAAACGATACATCTATGTTTGTTTCTTTAGGAATAGATACTTCTCCTGAAATTATTGCAGAACCTATAGATCAGACAGCATGTGCCGGAAACTCTGTTAGTTTTTCAATAATAGCAAACGGAACAGGGCTAACCTATCAGTGGAGAAATGGAAATACTGATTTAGTTAATGGTGGAAATATTTATGGAGCAAATTCTGCAACCCTGATTATTGATCCTGCAAATATTGCGGATACTTCATCCTTCTTCAATGTAATTATCTCCGGGTCATGTGGAGCAAATGATACATCCATATTTGTTTCTTTAGGAATAGATACTTCTCCTGAAATTATTACTGAACCTGCGAATCAAACAGCTTGTACAGGAAGCTCTGTGAGTTTTTCAGTTGTATCCACAGGTCTAAATTTCCAGTGGAGAAATGGAGTGATAGATTTAGTTAATGGAGGAAATATTTCGGGTGCAAATTCTACAACCCTGATTATTGATCCTGCGAATATTGCAGACACTTCATCTTTCTACAATGTTGTTGTATCAGGAACCTGTAGCACAAACGATACTTCAATAAATGTATCGCTTATGCTGGATGAAGTGCCGGTTATAGTAACAGAGCCGTCAAATCAGACAGCATGTGCTGGAAACGCTGTTAGCTTTTCTGTCATTGCAACTGGAACTGGCTTAACGTATCAGTGGAGAAATGGAAATACAGATTTAATGAATGGTGGAAATATTTCGGGCGCAAATACTGCAACCCTGATTATTGATCCTGCAAATATTGCAGATACGTCATCTTTCTACAATGTTGTTGTTTCAGGAACATGTAGCCCAAGCGTTACTTCTATAAATGTTTCTTTACTACTTAATTCAAATCTACTTATAATTTCAGAACCTTCAAGCCAATTCGTATGTGCCGGAAACTTAGTTAATTTTTCTGTCATTGCAAGCGGAACAGGTTTAACGTATCAGTGGAGAAATGGAAATACAGATTTAATTGATGGTGGAAATATTTCAGGAACTGCAACTTCAATCCTTACAATAAATACTGCAACTATTGCAGACACTTCATCCTTCTACAATGTTGTTGTATCAGGAACATGTAGTACAAACGATACTTCAATAAATGTATCGCTTATGCTGGATGAAGCACCGATTATAGTAACAGAGCCGTCAAATCAGACAGCATGTGCCGGAAACGCTGTTAGCTTTTCTGTCATTGCAACCGGAGCAGGTTTAATGTATCAGTGGAGAAATGGAAATACTGATTTAATTAATGGTGGAAATATTTCAGGAGCAACATCTGCAACCCTTACTGTGAACCCGGCAGGTATCTCTGATGTTGGTACGGAATACAATGTTGTTGTATATGGAACATGTAGTTCAAACGATACATCAATTAATGTTTCATTTAATCTGAACTCTGATCCCCTTATCATTACAGAACCAACAAACCAAACAGTATGCGAAGGAAGCGCAGTAAGCTTTTTCGTAGAAGCTACTGGTACGGGTCTGACTTATCAATGGAGAAGAGGAAATACCGATTTGCTTAATGGAGGAACTATTTCAGGTGCAAATTCTGCAAACCTTACAATTAACCCTTCAACAGCTTCTGATGTCGCGACAGATTACAATGTTGTTATTACAGGAACCTGTGTTCCTTATGAATATTCTAACAATGTAACACTGGTAGTAAATCCAATTCCTGTTGCTATTGCAACAAGTAACTCTCCTGTTTGTGAAGGCAGTTCAATAAATCTTTCCGCTCAGGCTGTAGAAAATGGTACGTATCTCTGGACAAATGCAAATGGATATTCTTCAACAATACAGAATTCTGTAATTCTTAATTCAGTATTTGCGGATTCTGGGACATATACATTAACTGTTTCAGCGAATGGATGTGCTTCAGTTCCTTCATCACTAGACGTAACTGTTTATAAATGTTTAAGTCTGGATTTTAATATTCCAGAAGGTTTTTCACCAAATGCTGACGGGATTAACGATGTTTATGTAATCAGAGGCATTGAAAATTATCCGGGAACTTCGATTATAATTTTTAATCGCTGGGGAAACAAAGTATTCGAAGCGAGTCCATATCAAAATAATTGGAACGGGCAATCAGAAACGGGATTGAAAGTTGGTGGAGATGATTTACCTATTGGTTCTTATTTCTTCTTACTTGATCTGAATGATGATTCGAAAATAATTAAAGGAACCATTTATCTGAACAGATAATAGACTCTCATAAAACATAAAAAATATACATAAAATAAAAAATAATCAAAATGAAAAAAATGAAAAGAATAATAGGAATATTAATAGTTCTGACCTTCGGGAGTCAGACTATTGATGCGCAGCAAGTCCCGATGTACACGCATTACATGTACAATACTTTAGTGATTAACCCTGCGTATGCAGGAAGCAGAGATGCCTTAACAGTTACAGGTCTGCATCGCTCACAATGGGTTGATTTTTCAGGTGCTCCGATTACACAAACCTTATCAATGCATACGCCATTATTAGATGAACACATTGGGTTGGGTTTGTCTGTAATAAATGATAAGATAGGACCTATCAATAATACTGCGGTGTTTGCAAATTTTGCTTTCATAATGAATCTGAATACTAAATCAAAATTGTCACTCGGATTAAGCGCCGGTGCAAATATTTTTCAGGCAAATCTGAGTACGCTACAATTAGATCAGCAAAACGATCCTGTTTTTGCAAGCAATATCAACAATCATGTAACGCCAAATTTTGGTTTTGGAGTCTATTATTCAAGAGAGCGTTTTTACGCAGGTATATCAACGCCCAATTTAATTCAAAACAATTATTCGGTTATAAATCTGGAAGACGGTACTTCCTTAATTGGAAAAGAACAAAGACATTTTTTTCTTATTGCCGGTGCCATGATTCCCTTAACTCAAAATCTTGCATTTAAACCTACAACACTTTTGAAAGTAACATCTGGTGCTCCTATTCAGTCAGACATTACAGCATCATTTATAATAAACAAGAGATTTCTCGTTGGGGCAATGTTTCGTACAGGAGATGCCGTAGGATGTTTAATCGGGTTTGATATAACCAATCAATTACATGCGGGCTATTCATTCGACTGGTCTTATGGTGTAAAAACATTCAAATACAATCAGGGAAGTCACGAACTAATTTTAAGGTATGACTTTAAATTCCTTGATAAAAAACAAATTCATTCACCCAGATATTTTTAAATTTTCTTAATACATATAAAAATGAAAAAATTATATATTCCCATACTTTTATTAATTGGGATCAGCATGAGTGCTAATGCCCAGGAAAAATTAAATAAAGGATTTAAAGTAGACAAGCCCAATTCGATTAATTTTTCAAATACTGCATCTGAAAAATCGAGTGAAGAAATTAAAGGAAATAAATACACTTTTAATTACACGTACAACAAAGCAATAATTTCATACAATAATGCAGACATGCTAACTTTAGAAGGAAAAAGACGCCTTGCAGAAAGTTATCATTTTATGAAACAAAATAAAGAAGCCGAAGCAATTTATTTAGACCTGATAAATTTACCACAAGGGGTAATTTCTGAGGATTTTTATAATTATGCGATGGTATTAAAATCAAATCAAAAATACGATCTTGCAACTATTTGCATGGAGAAATTTAAAGCTTTAAAGCCAACTGATTTGAGGGCAAAAAGTTTTGCGGCAAATAATGCAGAATTAAAAAACATTTTAAAGGATTGGGGAAAATACAGAATTGATTCTTTAAATATTAATACTACAGCCAAGGATTTTGGCACTTGTTTTTATAAAGATAAAATAATTTTTGCTTCTACCCGTGCAGTTCCTAAGATGTTTAAACATAAAGATAACTGGAAGAAAAAACCGTATTTCGACATGTATATTGCAGAAGTTGAAAAAAACCAACTTGTAAACCCTGAAGTTTTCAATAAAGAAATGAATGGAAAACTAAATGATGGACCTGCAAGTTTTAGTAATGATGGTAATTTCATGGCATTTTCAAGAAATAATTATAAAGATAAAAGTAAAGACTGGGTCGTTGAAATTCAAATATATTTCAGCACATTCAGCAATAATAAATGGACAGAGCCGGAACCTTTTGTTTTAAACAATCAAGAGTATTCTGTAGGTCAGCCATGTCTTACGTCTGATGGAAATACCATGTATTTTACAAGCGATATGCCGGGTGGCTTAGGAGGCGCAGATATTTATAGAATACATAAAAGCACAAGCGGAGCCTGGGGTTTGCCAGAGAATTTAGGCGATAAAATAAATACTGAGGGCAATGAAATGTTTCCCTTTTATGAAGAAAAAAATAAAGTTTTGTTTTTCGCATCTGATGGACTTTATGGGCTAGGAGGTCTTGATATCTTTATCTCAACTGATAAAGGGAATGGATTTGACAGTGTAAAAAATGCCGGCTACCCTTTAAATACAGAGTATGACGATTTTGCTCTGATAATAGATAACAAATTAAAAAAAGGTTATTTTTCTTCAGACAGAAAAGGTGGAAAAGGAAGTGACGATATTTATGCAATCGAATTTCGTGATGAATTGAAACCTATCAAGGCAACAGATATTACAAAAAATGATTCAGCGCTGCAACATTCAGAAATTGTAGTTGTCAATTCAAACTCAAACTCAAATTCAAATTCTGATGTATCTTTTACAGTTGCTTCTCCAAAAAATATTCCTACTGAACTCAGAGTAAGAGAAACATTTCCGATTCGTAATTATGTATTTTTTGATGCAGGAACAACAGACATTTCTTATCGTTATGTATTGCTCAAAAAGAATCAGGTAAAAGATTTTAAAGAAGACCAACTGGAAGTGTTTACACCTAAAGAACTGTCTGGTCGTTCAAAAAGACAGATGATTGCCTATTATAACATTTTAAATATTCTGGGTGACCGTATGGGGAAAAATCCTAATGTATCTGTAAGGTTAACCGGAGCATCCATGGAAGGCGAAGATGACGCAATAAAAATGGCAGAATCTGTAAAAAAATATCTTGTAACTATTTTTGGAATAAAAGCCACGCGTATAAAAACAGAAGGACGTATTAAACCAAGAGACCCATCAGAAAAGAAAGGATTCAAGCTGGAACTTGATCTTCTTCGCGAAGGCGATCGAAGGGTTACAATATGGAGTGAATCTCCTGAGCTTCTAATGGAATTCCAGAGTGGACCCGATGCCCCGTTAAAACCTGTAATCTTAAATTCTATTCAGGAAGCGCCGTTGAACAGTTATGTTGTATTTAATGTGGTCGGGGGAATTGACTCTGTATCATCATGGTCATTGGAAATAATAGATGAAAAAGGAAAAATTCAGAATTTCGGACCTTATGATCAGGAAGTGGTAGGTATACCAGGAAAATCAATATTAGGTTCTCGCGCAAAAGGTGATTATAAAATTAAAATGAAAAGCAAAACGAAAAGTGGTAATGTAATTCAGAAAGAAACATCAGCCCACATGGTTCTTTGGACAGCACCTACAAGAGAACAGGGAATGAGATTCAGCATTATATATGAATTTAATGAATCAAAAGCAATTTCTATTTATGAAAAGTATTTAACGGATATTGTTATTCCAAAGATTCCTAAAGATGCAATGGTTATTGTTTCAGGTTATACAGATATTATTGGTTTTGTTGCGCATAATCAGAAATTATCTCTTGCAAGAGCAAATGATGTAAAAGGCATTCTTGAAAAAGGACTTAAGGTTGCCGGCAGAAGTGATGTTAAATTCGAAGTTTATGGATTCGGCGAAGATGCAAATACATCACCGTTTGACAATAAATATCCTGAAGAACGCTTTTATAATCGTACCGTAATTATTGACATCATCCCAAATAAGTAAACACAAAAAAGTATACTAATCACGGTCATAATTTGCGTAAATAAAATAAATAATTATCTTTGTACAAAAACAGAGATATGATAAAAATAAAAATTACAAAAAGCCAGAAAGAGCAATTGCATTTTGAGAGATACAACCATCCTCATCCACATGTACAGAAGAAAATGGAAGTGTTATATTTAAAAAGTTTAGATTGGGAAATACCACATGAATTAATCTGTGAAATTGCAGGAGTTAGTCCTAACACAGCACGAACCTATATAAAAGATTTTAAAGAAGGCGGTATAGGAAAATTAAAAGAAATAAATTTTTATCGACCTAAAAGCGAGCTAAAGGAACATGCTGCTTCAATAGAAAAATATCTATGGGATAATCCTCCAGCAACAATAGCAGAAGCATCATGTATGATTGAAAAAATAACCGGAGTTAAACGAGGGTTAACACAGACTAGTAAGTTCATAAAATCGTTAGGAGTCAAGTTAAGAAAAGTCGGAACTATTCCCGCTAATGCCTTAAACGAGGCAAAAAAAAAGAGCAGGAAGATTTTTTAGAAAAAGAGATTAAGCCAAGGTTAAGTGAAGCACAAAGGAAAAAAAGAATTGTTTACTTTGTTGATGCCAGTCATTTTGTATGGGGTGCTTTTATCGGATCATTATGGTGTTTTGTACGTTTGTTTATGCCAACACCATCTGGACGCAATAGATATAATGTTTTAGGTGCGTTAAATGCTATAAACAAGGAGCTAATAACGATTTGCAATGAAACCTATATTAATTCAAACACAATATGCGAATTGCTTATTGAAATACGAAAAATAAATATTGGAAAAATTCCAGTTACATTAATATTAGATAATGCAAGATATCAAAGGTGCCAACTTGTTATGGATTTAGCGGACAAATTAAAAATAGAATTATTGTTTTTACCATCATATAGCCCAAATCTAAATTTGATAGAACGACTTTGGAAATGGGTTAAAAAAGATTGTCTATATTGTGAATACTATGAACGATTTTCCGATTTCAAAGCCGCAATCGAAAATACAATAAAAAAAACGAAAACTGAAACAGGAAAAACGGAATTAAATAGTTTGTTAACTTTAAATTTTCAATTATATAAAAACGCAATTTATAACCGAGCGTAGTATAGAATTCCATATTACTGCTTTTTCTTTGTATATTTTTGTAGTACTATATCCGATGGTTGGTTTTATGAGTGTTATCTTCATGGCTTCATAAAAAAGTTAGATATTATTCTTAAGAGGTTTAAACACCTTATATTGCTGAGGGTTGACTTTTGGAAATATTAGTTTATTAAAAACTTTTAGCATAATATTAATAAATTTATTAGAAGAGTAATTATAAGTAACCATAGGAGTTAATTGCCCGCCCATTCTTGTCTTTACGTAATAGGAGGTTTGTCCCATTCCGATTTTAGTGAATTTGTTGTGAATACCGTATGCAATTACCGCATTTAAAATATTAAAATACGTTGCATAAATGTTTCTGTATTCTTCACGAATTCCTATTAGCATAAAAGTTAGTTTATTCCCTTCTTCAACCAATATTGCATTGCCTATAATAGTTGAGTTCTTGCGCAAAATAAGTATTTTCGATTGATTGGTGTTCTTGAGATAATTTACAAAAAAATCTACGTTTAAGAATTCTAATACAGAACTAGCTTTTGACATGATATTTATGTACTGCTCATAAATTGTATTTGCATCGGCATTGCACGGATTTATTATTTCAATAACAGCATGATCGAAATCTAATTTTTCTTGAACAACTCCTACCGCATCGAAATTTACTTTAGACATATTGCTTTTTATTTGCCTCCTGAATGTATGACGAAGTGCTTGCAGATACGCAGAAAAATTTTCGTACGTGTTGTGAAAATCAATATATGGGATACTCCATGATTGTATAAAACCAAGTGACAACAGTTTATTTAATCCGATTTTATCATTAAGATAAAATTCTTTGAAATTTATAATTTTTATTTTGTTCGTTTTAGCAATAAGTTTAGACTCTTTTACGATGGCTTCGAGTATGACATCTTTGTATCTTGTGTCTTTAATCAGGATTGTATCTTTGCCTAATGAAATTGGTAAGCCACAAAACAAGAACCGTATCCGCAAGAAGTTAGGGAAAAACTTTCTTATTAGTTTTACTGCTTTCTTGCCCTGTTTGTCAAGAAATAAGTCAAGTGAAACAATAAATGAACTGAAAACTGCGGCACCAATTATTTCGTTGTTCTCAAAAACCATTATGTACCAAAACGTACTATTTTCAATATTTGATTCTTCAATGATTTTTAAGAATTCATGTGATTTGAAATAATCATTGTTAGTGATTGCAGCATTCCAATCAGAAGAGTTTATTTCATTTATTGATTTATAGGTTTTGATTGAAAGCATTGGTTTTGTCTATTAAATTCTTATGCTTGCTTGCTTTTCTCAAATCAAAATATATCTTCATCACACCGGCAATTAGTCTGAAATATTTTAAAGAAAATACCGACGGGACGGTGTTGAGCTTCAATGATGATGTGCGAAACGGATTAAAAATGGTTTTAATATATATCTTTCTGATTTCTTTGTAAAACCTTTTTTCACCTAACAGCGGTTTTAATACAGAGTGCTGCATGTCCCATAATTCATAATACTTTCGTGGTATTATATAATCATCATCTTCGTTAAAAACAGAAGTGCCGGGGATAGGTGTTAATGGTTGAATAACTATGTAAAACAATTTATTTTCCCTTATGAATCTGTCTAGTGTTTTGTAATCTTGCAATGTCCATGCAGGGTCAACAATAAATGATGCATATATATCAATTTTATTCTGCTGAAGTATTTTAATTGCTTCTCTGTTTTTATCTACAGTTGAAACTTTATTGAAACTTTTAAGTTCTGTGTCTTTTGGAGATTCAAGCCCTATTATACAGGCTTTCAACCCTATTTCAGCCCATACTTTTATAACATCGGGGTTATTTATGATGAAATCGGAATGACCATAAACCAGATATTCTTTTTTAATGTTATTCTTAACAATAAGCGCATGGATATCCATTACATGTTTCTTACTCACAAAAAAAGTGTCATCAATAATGTAAACGTCTTTGTTTTTAATTTCCTGCAACTCTTTTAATACATTCTCAGGACTTCGTGAATAAACCTTATCATCGGTAAGTGCACGGCAATAACAAAAATTGCATTTGAAGGGGCAGCCGAATGTTGTTTTGATAATTGTAACAGGCTGATGAAACAGATAATAGTATTTCTTCTGATATTTGGCTACAAGCTCTCTTCTTGGCAATGGAAGGTTTTCGATATCAATCGCTAAAAAATCTTTAGTGTTGGAATAAATGCTGGGTGTAAATGTTTTATTTTGTTCTAAGGCATCAATAAGGGCGTTGAATTGTTTCAAGCCTTCACCCCGTATAATATGGTCTATAGATTTGTTTTCGTAATCATCAGGATTCAAGCTTGCATGCACACCGCCTACAACAGTAATAATTTTGCTGTTGATATTTTTAGTTCTTTTACATATTGCTTTAACTTCGTTTACCCCGGTTATGTAAGAGCTTGTGCCTAAAATATCGGGTTTAAATTGTTTGATTTTTTTCTCTAAAATATCTTCAAGTATCAAATCGAGTATTTCTACTTCGTGCTTTTTATCAATAGCTCCGGCAAGATATTCCAGTTCTAATGGCTCACATACCATAATATTTTTCAAACCGATTGTGTATTTCGGGGCTCGCGGTCGTACAAGTAATATTCTCATAATGTATGTGCTTTCAGATTCTCAACAGTATTACAATAAACTCTGAATGTTTTTGTCGGCTTGAAGTCCAAACTTTTCATTAAACGAATCATTTCTATGTTTGACTCAAGAATGACTGACAATTCAGCTTTTTGATATCCTTTTTTATTTACTATTTTTTCCATCTGGTCTATAAACAGTGCAAACACTCCAAGATTTCTGTATTCTGGCAATATCCCTAAGACATTCAATCGCAGGTTTTTTATTTTGTTTTTTTGAGTAAGTAAAGTAAATATTCCAAAAGGATATAGTTTACCGTTTATTTTTTTTATCAAGATGTTAATATCCGGAAGCATCAAACAAAATCCAATTACCTTACTGTTCAGTTCAGCGATTAAAATTATATCAAAATCGGCAAATAATTTAAAGCTATTACACAATTCAGTAAATTCGACTTTTGTTAAGGGCGTGAACCCCCAAACATCTTTAAAACTTTCGTTATATATTGGCCATAAAGTATCAAGTTCATTTTGAAAATTGTTTTTGTCGAAACATCGAATTTTAACCGTGCTCCTGTTTTTCACGACTTCAACAATCCTATAAAATTTATCGGAGAAAACACATTTGGATTGCCATTCATAAGCATATAAGTCTACCAATTTTTGAAAACCTACACCTGTTAGTAGATCCTTGTAATAAGGTTTAGAATAGTTGGTCATGAAGGTAGGGTTTATATCAAATCCATCAATGAGCAGTCCCACTTCTTCGTTTGTAGAAAAGTTTATTGGTCCAATAATATCCGTAATATTGTTTTTGCGAAATTCTTCTGTTATTGCGCTGAAAAGGACTTTGACAACTTCCGGATTATCAATTGCATCAAAAAACCCAAAAAATCCTTCGTGTTTTTTAGTTTTGTCAATGTATTTTGAATTTATAAAACAAGCTATCCTACCACCCCATTTACCCTTTTCGTCTATTGCAGCAAAAAGTTTTGATTTACCATACGCATAATAATCATATTTTGTAATATCAAATCTTTTAATTTCTTCAGTGATCAAAGGCGGTATCCAATGGTCAGATTTTTTAAAAATATGACTACCGGGGAATCTTACAAATTTTTTAATTCCAGCTGCATTTGTTATTTTTAATACTTTATACATACTTTATACGATACCTGGTGGAATTCTTTGTTTAATATGTTTTTTATAGTGAAAATTGGCAGCAAGAGTAAAAATATTGGATAATAAACTGCGCTTTGGTCGCGACAATAAATAGCGCTTTAGAATATTTTTTGTTGAATAAACCTTATCATACATTGCCCAGTATTTATCTTCCAGATTTTTGTAATTAAGATGTTTCGGATAGAATACCAATTGTGAGCCGGTATAATTAAAATAATCAAAATTAAAAATTCTATTCTGCTTGAGTAAATCTGCATAGAACTTTGTGCCAGGCACCGGCGTTGCGATGTAAAATCGAGGCAGTGTTATATTATTTTTAATAGCAAACTGTGTAAATTCATTGTAAATATCTTCGGTATCACCATCGAGCCCAATCATCATTTCGGTGCTAATGTCGATGCCATACGAACGGATAATTTTAAAATATTTTTGGTAATTTAATGTATTGTTAAATGTTTTATTTATTGATGCAATACTTTCAGAATTGGTTGATTCTATTCCGATACTGAGAACAGTACAGCCGCTTTGAGCCATCAGATTGAGTATTTCTGGATGTTCAGCAATAGTTATAGTACATTGCGTCATCCAATATATTTTTAAGGGTATTATTGCCTCGCAGAGAGTCTTCAAGTGATTGATATCCGAAGCAATACTGTCGTCAATAAATGTAAAATTTGAGTAACCTAATTCTTTACCTCTCTTTATACATGCAACTACATAATCAATCGGCATTTGTCGGAACTTAAAATGATTAAATGCAGCAACCGAACAAAAAGGACATTTATGTATGCACCCTCTAGATGTTTGCACAGGTAGCCAGAATCCTATTTTTTTTTTATTAAAAAGTTCATATTTAGGTATTGGTAAAGAAGACAAATTAGCCATTTCACCTTTGTAGTTTTTTTTCAAATTGCCATTTTCAAAATCTAAAATAATAGTATTAATTATTGTTTCAACTTCGCCTTCAACAAATGAATTAAAATCGTCATCAAACCCGTTTGTTCCGGTCAATGTAGCAGCCATGCCTCCCACAATTACAGGAATATTCTTTACTTTAAACAATCGTGCTATTTCCGCGGCTCTAATATAACTTGCCCCAATAGAGGAGATGCAGACTAAATCCCAATGTTCATGAAATGGTATTTCTTCTGAGGTTTCATCAACAATTGTTATTAAATAATTTTCGGGTAGTAATGCCGCAATATATGGAAGCGTAAGTCCCGGTAACCAAACTCGTTTTTGTTTTATCAATTTTCTGCGCCAATCATAAATGGCAGGAGATATCAGAAGGATCTTCATATTTTTTTTGGTTATGGAACACAAATATAGTTATTTGCTTTTATATAATATTCAATGGCGAGATTTGTATCTTTAAGGTGTTTGTAGCATGCATCCATATTGTTTGCTATAATTGCAATCCATTTCCGATCATTTTTTTTATTGGCGATTTCAAGCACTTTTTTGAAATGTTCAAGTGTTTTTACATCATTTTGTAATGCAACATAAATATTTCTGATATTAATATTCGACTTGGAAACGGCTTTTTTATAGCCTTCTCCGGGTCTGAATACGACATTTCTCAGCTAAATTCTGATTATAAAGAAATATCATGTGTGTCAGAGTTTTCTATGAAAATAAGATGTAATAAAGAGTCGTTTTTTTGTTTATTCTGTGCTGATAAAGGCAGAAAAAAGAGAAAAGTGAAAAGGCAGAAAAAAATATTATTGCCTTTAGTTCGGTTTTCATCAAAACAGGATTAATTTTGTAAAAGTATAAAAATATCAAAAAGCGTACTCGTCCTTTCCCCGCAAAGCATTACCCGGAGATGAGCGCAAGCGGAGGAGTATTAATAATTTGAAGATGATTATTGATTAATTCAAAACGTTTGATATAGTATTTTTAATTTTATTCGCATCTGGTGTGGCAGAGAAAAAACGACTCCGGAGGAGTCGAATATTTGTAACCCCAAGTGAAGCTCGGGGTTAAACAAATGATAATTAAAAGATTTTGGCGGAAAATTTGCTTAGGGTTATAATTCAATTTTTTTTAAACCCCAAATTAACCGCAAATTTTGTAACAAAATCTCGCTTTTTTGTCTGCCGAGGAAGATGCAACAGTTTAGGCGTTCTGAATTTGTAACGCATAACATTCAACTTCGATTCGATAAACAACATTCAACATTCAATATTCAATATTCAATATTCAATATTCAATATTCAATATTCAATATTCAACATTCAACATTCAACATTCAATATTCAACGCTCAACCTGCAACAACTTTTCAATCTTAGTGAATTTTTGTGCCCTTAGTGTCTTAGTGGTAAAATATAACATTCAATATTCAACGCTCAACGCTCAACGCTCAACGCTCAACGTGAAACATTAAACCTTAAACCTGAAACGAAAAAATTCTTATGAAACAGAAACTCATTTTTTTTATAGCCATAGCAATTTGTTTTTCCTCCTGTGAAAATAAGGAAAAAAATCAATCCGTTATCTTAAAAGGAAGCATACAAAACAGTAATGATTCGGTTTTGATTTTTTATTATTCCGATAAATCAGATACTGTTTTTCTTTCAGGGAAAAACGATTTTCGATTTGTGCTTGACTTAAAAATGCCTGTTTACGGCTATTTTCGTATTAATAAAAAAACAATCAATGTTTTTCTGAGCCCAGGCGATAGTTTAGAACTCAAAGCTGATGCAAATCGTTTGGAGGAAATTACTTTCTCCGGTATTGGAGCAGATGAAAATAAATGTTTATCACAACTTTCTGAAGAGCGGACGAAGCAAGAAATAAATTATGAAGAATGGTTTTCTCTTGACGAGAAACAGTTTGTTTTTAAATCCGATTCAGCATACAAAGCTCAATTGATTTTTCTTGAAAATTTACAACATAAATTTAATAATCTTAATCCTTTTTTTACAAAAACAGAAAAAGCGCGTATTTTCTATACTTATGCAGAAAGCAGAATTGCTTATGAGCGTTCACAGGTATTCAGCGCAAACAGCAAACAAAAGCTGAGTCCTGCATTTTACAGTTTTCAAAAAGAAATAAATCTGAACGACAGCACAATGGTTTTCATTCCGGAATACCAGATTTTTTTGAAAACATATCTTGATAAAAAAGTGTATGAGCAAGAGAAAAATTACGAAACAATGAACGATTTAATAGGTGCTGAATTCGATATTATTCTTTCAGAAATAAAACAGCAGCAAATCAAAAATTATTTATTGCATTCTGTTTTCAGAGATCATTTGCAATTCAACGGGCTAGAGGGAGCGAAGGACTTGCTTGCGCTTTATGAAAAGCATACTACGAATAAAAAAAATAAAGATGAGATTTCTTCTCTTGTAAAAAAATGGCAGCAGCTTCTTCCTGGAAATAGTGCTCCGGAAATAGCATTGCAAGATGAATTGGGGAAAATACATTCTTTAAAGGATTTTAAAGGGAAATATGTGTTTATTGATTTTTGGGCTACCTGGTGTTATCCGTGCAGAAGGGAAATTCCTCATCTTGCAAAATTACACAAAGAGTATTCAGGCAAGAATATTGTTTTCATAAGTATTTCAATAGACAAGCAAAAAGAAGCTTGGGAGCAAATGCTGAAAATCGAAAAAATGCCCTGGCTGCAATTGCATACAACACCCGATGCAAAACTGCTGCAAGATTATCAGATATATTCAATTCCCCGCTTTGTGTTGATTGACAAAGAAGGAAAAATTGTGAACGCGCAAGCGCCAGCACCATCAGAAAAAAAATTGAGAGATATGTTGGATATGGCATTGTAAAATAGAATTCATGAAAATTTTTCAACAGTTAGTTAAACTCATCAAAGTTTGATTATTTTTACATTTTTAATATTTTAATCTTGGGGATATAAACATGGGAATGTTTTCTTTTTTTACGCAGGAAATCGCGATTGACCTTGGAACGGCCAATACTATTATAATTCATAACGATAAGGTTGTAGTTGACGAACCTTCTATTGTTGCTATTGACAACAGAACCAATAAACTTGTCGCTATAGGGCACAAAGCCCGACAGATGCATGGAAAAACACACGAAAACATTCGAACAATACGTCCGCTTCGTGATGGTGTAATCGCTGACTTTAATGCTGCAGAGCTGATGTTACGCGGTATGATCAAGCTGACACAAAGAGGCACAAGATTATTTAACCCTTCTTTAAAAATGGTTGTCGCGATTCCTTCAGGAAGTACGGAAGTTGAAATCCGTGCGGTTCGTGACTCTTCTGAACATGCCGGAGGCAGAGAGGTTTTTCTTATTTATGAACCTATGGCTGCCGCAATCGGTATTGGCTTTGATGTTGAAGCGCCTGAAGGAAATATGGTAATTGACATTGGTGGAGGGACAACTGAAATTGCAGTTATTTCCCTTGGAGGTATTGTGTGCAATAAATCTATACGTATTGCCGGCGATGATTTTACCGAAGATATTATGGAGTACATGAGAAATCAACATAATATTAAAGTTGGCGATAAAACAGCTGAAGATATCAAAATTAATGTGGGAGCTGCTTTACCGGATCTTCAAAGTCCTCCTGCTGATTATATCGTGAGAGGTCCGCACCAGATGACGGCTCTTCCGCTTGAAATTCCGGTTTCTTATTCTGAAATTGCTCATTGCTTAGATAAATCCATAAATAAAATTGAAATCGCCATAATGGGTGTCCTCGAACAAACACCTCCTGAATTATATGCTGATATTTACAATAAGGGTATTTATCTGGCGGGTGGTGGCGCCTTATTAAGAGGTCTTGACAAAAGAATAAGGGACAAAACAAATATTCCTGTTTATGTTTCAGAAGACCCACTGCATGCTGTTGCCCGCGGAACAGGAATCGCGTTAAGAAATGTTGATAAATTCTCATTCCTCATGCGGTAAGGGATACTGTTGCCTCTTATACAAATCTGAATAAGAACATAAGGCTACTTTAAGCCCATTTGCATTATGAATAATCTGATCCGCTTCATATTTAAACACTACGTAACAATTTTATTTATTTTACTGGAAGCACTTTCTTTTTTTCTTCTTGTTCAAAATAACAAATATCAGAGAACAAGTATATTAAATACAGGATATGAAATTTCCGGATTTGTTTATTCGAAGTACAACGAGGTGGCTGAATATTTTTCTTTAAGGCAGGAAAATCAAAAACTTGCAGAAGAAAACGCTTCTCTCAGAAACCAGCTCTTTAACTCCTATAAAACAGATACTTTTTTTGTTCAGAAAATATATGATACCTTACACAAACAACAATATATCTACAAAACTGCGAAGGTTGTACATAATTCAACGGATCAGCAAAATAATTACATAATTATTGACAAGGGCTTAAAACATGGGATAACGCCAGACATGGCAGTTATTTCTTCAAATGGCGTTGTGGGAATCGTGAAAGATGTTACAGAAAATTTTGCCTCTGTTATTTCATTGCTGAACAGTAACGTTAAAATCAGTGCTAAAATCAAACGTAACAGCTATTTTGGTTCGGTATCATGGGAAGGCTCTAACTACAAAAAAGCAGCTTTTAATGAAATTCCCGTTCATATTAAAATACAAAAAAAAGATACGGTCATTACCAGCGGATATTCAACCATTTTTCCTGAGGGTATCATGATCGGAAGAATTGAAGATTTTTCATTCAAAGGGGGTGATAATTTTTATCAGATACAACTGGATCTTTCAACGGATTTTAAAGGATTAAATTACGTATATGTTGTTTATAACCTTATGAAAGAAGAAAAAATACCTATTCTGAAAAATATTCAAAAGGAATCTAAAACCGGAAAAAACAAATAGAATGCAAGGCTTTATTAAATATATTCTTGGTTTTGTTTTTTTTGTCGCGTTACAGGTGCTGATTTTAAATAACCTGCAATTCAGCGGTTTTATAAACCCTTTTGTATATATCATTATGGTAATGCTGTTGCCATTTGAAACACCTCGCTGGCTTTTATTGGTCGCTTCATTTTTCTTAGGTCTGACCATTGATTTTTTTTCAAACACACCCGGTATGCATGCCTCTGCAACGGTTTTAATAGGATATCTGAGACCTTTTGTCTTAAAATCAATTTCCCCGCGCGATGGATACGATACGGGAACTTTACCAAGAATAAAATATTACGGCTTAAACTGGTTTATTAAATATGTAATAATAATTACTCTTATTCACCATTCTTTTCTCCTTTTTGTAGAGGTTTTCCGTTTCAGCAGTTTCTTTTTTACTTTAGGAAGAATTTTTCTCAGCAGCATTTTTTCTATCTTCCTTATTATCGGAAGTCAATATTTTATTTATAAAAGATAATTGCTATTTATTCATGAAAAACACGCACAATGTCAATTTATTAATAGGATGTACAATTGGAATTCAATAGATGGACTATAGAGCAACGGTAGATGTTCGATAGATGTACTATTGTATTTCAATCGAATTCCTATTGTATTTCTATTGTATTCCTATTGAACATCAATTCGTAATTCGTAATTTTTTATTATATTTCAGCTCTTAAACAAAGTAAATAAATGATAACCATTGATAAAAATTTCTTATCGGAAAGATCGTTAAAAGGAAAAGAGTCGCCCCGCCTACGCTCTATGTATAATTTCCACACATTTCCTGAAGACCCAGTGCAACGAATGATAAATGCCTTAGAGCCCTATTCATACGTTCAGCCGCATAAGCACAAAGACCCCGACAAACGCGAGGTTTTTATTGCACTTACAGGTTCCTTGCTTGTAGTTGAATTTGATAACGAAGGCAAAATACTTTCTCATATAGTTCTTAATGCGCGAAACGGAAATTACGGCGTGGAAATTGCTCCCCGGGTCTGGCACACGATAGTTGCTCTTGAAAGTGGCACAACTGCTTATGAGTTAAAAGATGGTCCTTATATTCCGGTTACAGATAAAAATTTTGCTCCATGGGCACCCAAAGAAGGAAGCGAAAACGCATGGTTTTACATGGAAAATATTCTTCAACAACTCTCATTAAAAATTATTTTCTGATGGCATATATACGCGCAAAAAAAGGACTAGGTCAACATTTTCTTATTGATAATAATATTGCAGAAAAAATCGTAAACAGTCTTCACGCAAATGAAGCAGATACTGTTGTTGAAATTGGTCCGGGTACGGGCGTATTGACAAAATTTTTACTAAAAAAAAACTTTTCTGGTTTTTGCGCTGTTGAAATTGACGAAGAATCGGTAGCTTTTCTTAAAAAAAATTTTCCAGAGGTATCTGATAAATTGATTTTGGCAGATTTTATGAAATTGAATTTTTCGGAAACATTTAAGGGAACAACAGCAATTATTGGAAATCTTCCTTATTTTATTTCCAGCCAGATTTTTTTTAAAATTCTTGAAAATCGCTTTCAGGTAAATGAGGCGATATGTATGATACAGAAAGAAGTTGCGGAACGTATCAGCGCTCCTCCGGGAAGCCGAACTTATGGTATTCTTAGCGTTTTACTTCAGGCATGGTACAAAATAGAATATCTTTTTACCGTTCATGAGCATGTTTTTTCTCCGCCACCCAAGGTAAAATCAGGCGTTATCCGGTTAGTAAGAAATAATGTGATGAAGCTTGAGTGTGATGAAAAACTATTTTTTCAGGTTGTAAAAACAGCATTCAACCAGCGTAGAAAAACATTGCGGAATTCACTGAAATCAATGATATCAGGGGAAGCTGTTGCTGTCCCTCTGTTTGATTTAAGACCCGAACGTTTGAGTGTTGACGATTTTGTTATTCTCACAAATCTTATTGAAAAATTTAATAATTCAAATCACGCAAATTGTATATAATATTGTTGAAGTCAGAAGTCAGAAGTTGGAAGTAGGAAGCCAGAAGTTAGAAGTAGAAACAGCTTCGTGCTTCGTGCTTCCGACTTCGTGCTTCCAACTTCGTGCTTCCAACTGATTAATAAAAAACATTTTGCGGAGCATAAAAGAATAAACATTTAACAAATAATTTTAAATAATGTATTTAAGAATAAAATTTTTTACTTCGGCATTGCTGATTATTTTAATCTGCAACTCCCTGTCAGCGCAGGATATGAAATACACCAAAACCATTCTCGACACCCTTTGTTCCAAATATATGTTTGGAAGAGGTTATGTTAAAGAGGGCGATAAAAAAGCAGCAGAATATATTAGAAATGAATTCAAAAAAACAGGTCTTTCTTTTTTCAACAATGACGGTTTTCAAAAACTGTCTTACCCCGTGAATACTTTTCCCGGAAAAATGGAAGCTGCCATTAATGGGAAAAAAATAATTCCGGGAATTGATTTTTTTGTGCAGGCAAAATCGAATTCCTGCAAAGGTACATTCCCTGTTGTTTATTATAATGCAAATACGTTACGATATGCAGATAGTCTCAACTGGTTCAAAAAGCAGAATTTTTCAGATAAATTTATTCTTGTTGACAGATCCGGAACAAGCAACAAAGACACGCTTGAAAAATTAAATCTAATGCGTGCAAACCCAATGAAGGCACGGGGTTTGATATTCATAGATGAAAAGGTATCTTGGAATGTTTCAACGAAAAAAGCAGACTTTGTTGCAATAACAATTGCAAAAAAATGCGTGAATGAAAAAATTCAAAATTTCAGTATTGATGTAGAAACAGAGTTTAATGAAAAACATGAAACTCAAAATGTAATTGCATACATTCAGGGCAAGTCAAAGCCCGATTCGTTTATTGTGTTCACTGCGCACTACGATCATCTGGGAGGAATAGGCGATACTCTTTTTATTCCTGGCGCAAACGATAATGCCAGTGGGGTTTCTATGCTCTTAAATCTTGCCGCTTATTATAAAAAAAATCAACCGGAGTACAGCATTGCATTTATTGCCTTTACAGGAGAAGAAGCCGGTTTGTTGGGCTCTTTTCACTATGTGGAAAATCCAATGTTCTCTTTAAATAAAATTAAAATTTTATTTAACCTCGACCTTGTGGGCACCGGAGATGATGGAATAATGCTTGTGAATGGTGCTGTATTTAAAAAAGAATTTGAGCAAATAAAAAATCTTAATGAACAAAAAAAATATTTTCCTAAAGTAAACGCGCGGGGAGAAGCAGCAAATTCAGATCATTACCCATTTTATGCAAAAGGAGTGATTGGTTTTTTCATTTATACACAAGGAGGAGTTTCAGAATACCACAATCCTTTCGACAAGGCAGAAACATTGCCACTCACAAAATACAAAGAACTTTTTTCTCTGCTGACAGATTATATTGGAATGATATCGGGGAAATGAATTTCGGTAAAGCATGGGCGATGCATGCATCGCCCATACATACCGATCATTCATGTAGTTGAAGTATAAAACAAAAGTGAACCAATTATTTTTATCTTTGTCATCTGATAAAATATAAAATAAATTATGATCACACACGACGTGGTAAAAGACCTCGTAAAGCGTACTGATGCGCTTAGGAGGTATCTTTGACATTGATAAAAAAATTGAAGACGTTTCTGTAGAACAGTTAAAAACACAAGATCCCGATTTTTGGAACAACTCTTTCGAGGCAGAGAAACACCTCAAAAAAATATCTCTCTTAAAAAGCTGGGTTGATGTTTATAACCGTGCGCAAAGCAGTCTCGACGATTTGCAGGTTATTTTCGATTTTGCAAAAGAAGGAGAAGCAACAGAAGAAGAAGTAGACAAACTGTATAAGCATACTCTTTCTGCCATAGAAGAAGCTGAATTGCGAAATATGCTTAGCAAAGAAGAAGATAAGCTGGGAGCTATATTGAAAATAAATGCAGGCGCTGGTGGAACAGAAAGCCACGACTGGGCGCAGATGCTCATGCGTATGTATCTCCGTTGGGGAGAAAAAAATAATTTCAATGTCCGCGAAATAGATTTTCTTGAAGGAGACGAAGCGGGGATTAAAACCGTTACGCTTGAGTTTACTGGTAATTTTGCGTATGGCTATCTTAAAAGCGAATCAGGTGTTCACCGCTTAGTTCGTATTTCTCCTTTCAATGCGCAGGGTAAAAGACAAACGTCCTTTGCTTCTGTTTTTGTTTCTCCTGTTGTAGATGATAATATAGACATTCATGTAAATCCAGCAGATCTTGATTGGGATACTTTTCGCTCCAGCGGACCGGGTGGACAGAATGTGAACAAACTCGAAACTGCAGTACGGTTGCGACATTTGCCAACTGGAATTGTAATAGAAAATCAAGAGACCCGCTCACAGCTTCAGAACCGAGAAAATGCTATTCGCCTTTTAAAATCCCAGCTCTATGAAATGGAATTGCAAAAACGGCGCGAAAAAGTTATGGCTCTCGAAAGTCAGAAGAAAAAAATAGAATGGGGATCGCAAATTCGCAATTATGTTTTACAGCCCTATAAATTAGTTAAAGATGTACGTACCAATTACGAAGTAGGTAATGCAAATGCCGTACTCGATGGCGAAATCAACGATTTTATTAAGGCTTTTTTGATGGAATTTGGCTCTGCAATTTAATAAAATCACTATCAGTAAACCATAAAACAAATATTCCACCTATTGATATTCAACGCTATAGGAGGTCTTGCTTGTTGTTCACACATAATTCCTACAATAACGAATAAGACTGTTCATTAAGGAACGTGTATGTAAAAGATATTTCAAAACCGCCTCTGCCTCTTGTTGCAACATTGAGTTTAGAGATATTAATATCATAGCCCAATTTCAATGCATACTGTTTATATAATCCCCCCATGCTTAAAACTAACGCATCTTTCATTCTGTAATGAATACCGGTCATAGCAAATACCTGATAAGACCCGATGTAATAATATCCATAAGATCCAAATTTAAAATCATTAACTTTTGCCTGATTTTCCCACTGAATATTAGGGTCTACACACAAATTTGTATTAATTTTATATTTTACGCCTCCATAAAATAACCAACGTCTGGATAGTTTATTTTTAAATTCAGAAAAAGTAAGTTTTGGTTGCGTAAGATGAAATCCCGTAATTCCACCATAGGGAGTCCATGTACTGGTCTTGTAAACAAAGCTGCTGAAATAGTTCATTTTCTTCAAAGCTATATATGAAATCCCGAAATTCACATCAGGCGCAATAGCACTGGTTTTTGTAAAATTTTCACCCGTTGGTTGTGTTATATCAAAACCTCCGCCACCGCTCATGGTATACTGGTTGTCAAATGTCAGACTTGCTATATTGATACTGTTCTGAACAAAGCCAAGCTGCACGCCACAAAACAAGTGATGATATTTATTCGGGTCAATGGTTACCTCATACGAACCAGAAGCATACATACCGAACTGATTAAAATTACCAACTCCTGCATGGTTGTTTAACACCAAAAGTCCTGCGCCAAAAGGTCGCAAATTCATTTCTGCAGAAAACACTTCTGTTAAAAATGATTTTGACAACATGGATTTCCATTGGCTTCTGTGCTGCAGATGGAAACGGAATGAACCATCATACGTCCCTGTATGAGACGGATTCATAAGCACTGGGGCATCGTCGGTCATAGACAAATGTGAATCTTGAGAAAAACCTGTTTTTGCCATCATCAGGATTGCTGCTATGAAAATTATTTTTAGTGCTTTCATATATTTTTAATTTTATCTCGTTTACTAATTATGTAACATTCTCTGTTATCTGATTATTGTTATATCTCCAAATTTATCATGTACTTTTCCATCAGGAGTTACAGCATGAATCACATAGACATAAACACCAATTGGCTGATCTTTCCCTTTGTATTTTCCATCCCATCCTACTGTTGAATTTTCAGTTGCAAACACCTGTTTTCCCCATTCGTTATAAACCTTAAACGAGAATTCCGTGAATGGACCACCTCTTACAATTAACCAGTCATTCATACCATCGCCGTTTGGTGTAAATGCCCCCGGAAGTTTTGGTCCCAGAATACCATCTGCTACAAGTTCACGTACAAGAGTATCCACACAACTGAAATTATTCATTGCAATCAGCATTACATTGTACACTCCCAAATCATTATACATGTGTATCGGATTCTGCTCTGTTACAACATCCGAACCGTCATCAAAATCCCATGTCCAGTAATAAGATCCAGAAGAAGAATCTGTAAACTGAACATTCTCCCATGATGAGATATTTTCCTTATCCCAGACAAAATTTGCTACAGGACTCGGGTTGATGGTAACATCAAAAGTAACCGTGTCTGAACATTCTCTTGCCGTTGATACAATAAGATAAGAAACATATACTTGGCTTTGGCTATAAAGATGATTTACATCTTGTGATGTTGCAGTAGCATTATCGCCAAAATTCCACTGCCACGAAACAATACTGTCGTTAATAACGGTTGAATAATCAGTGAATGTAACAGAATCATAAACGCAGTTTGCCGCATGCGCAAAATCTGCTGTTACACGAAATAAAACAACTGTATCTGATGCTGAAGAAGCGCATTCATAGTTTGTAGTTACAGTTTGAGTTACAACGAATGTATCTGTTTCTGCAAATGTATAAGATGGATTTTGACCGCTCGCTGTTCCACCGTCGCTGAATGACCAGTTGACAATAGTTATCGTATCTGCTGAAACAGTTGATGAATCATTAAAATCAACGGTAAGAGAATTACAAGCTGTGATAAATCCGAAATCTGCTTGCGGAAGCGGATGTATATTTAACACCACAGAGTCCATTGCAACAGAGCAACCGCCCGTAGATGTTAATGTCAGTACAACATTACCTGCTGAGACATCTTCTTCGCTTGGAAGATAAACAGCATTTTGAGTTGTATCATCCGGGGTAAAGATTCCTGTTCCGGAACTTGTCCATATTCCTGTTGGCGAAGGACCTATTACAGAACCCGTAAGTTGTACTTCTTCTATTCCGGTACAAATATCAATAATGCTATCTGCTATGGTAACAAACGGACGCTCTGTCCATACGACAAACATTGTATCGCTAACCGCCAAACAACTTCCATTATTGGTAGATGTAAGAACAAATTGCATGACTCCCCCTACTGTGTCTTCCGGAGCAGGCTGATAAACAGAATTGAATGTTGTATTGTTTGGAACAAAAGTTCCGTTACCTGTCGTAGTCCATATTCCTGTAGAAGCACCTTCAGCAACAAATCCATCAAGTGCTATTAAAACATTTTCAAAACATAGAAGCTGATTGGAACCTGCCGTTACATCAGGAGCAGAAATAATATTCAGCAACAATGTGCTTGATTCAGAGTTACAATCTCCGTTTCCTGTTGTTGTAATACTTAAAGCAACAGAGCCATTTTCAATATCTTCCTGCGATAAAGAATATACCGGATTTTGATCTGTAATGCCCGGAGTAAAAATTCCACCACCGGAAGAAGACCATTGAAGACCTGTTGCAACCATTAGCTGACTGTGAAGCTGTACCTCCGGATTATTAGCGCAAACCTGCTGATCTGTCCATGCTGTAACAAAAGGAGCAGGAGTTATCGTAACATAAACCGTATCTGTTGAAGCGACACAAGCGTTTGTTGCCGTAAATTGAATAGAAATATGTCCGGCTGTTGTATCTGCGAAACTAAAGATATAACTTGCGTTTAACGATGTGTCACTTGGCACAAATGTTCCATTACCCGAAGAAATCCATACTCCGGTGTTGTTCCCTCCGGTTACTGTACCTGATAGCACAAGGTCTGTATTAGCACAGGCAACTATGTCGGGATTGGCTGTTACTACTGGTATTGTAGAGAAGGTTATTTTTACAGAATCAGCCTCTGCAAAACAAGTTCCATTATCTGTAGAGGTAAGAATCAAATATACAAGTCCTGATGCGCTATCCTGTTCTGTAACATTATAAGTAACATTTAATGAAGCCGGATCAGGAGTAAAGTTGCCATTACCGGTAGAAGTCCAGATACCGGAAGACGAACCGCCTGTTATCGTGGCTGTGAGAAGTACAGAATAATTTCCGTAACAAACAATCCTGTCGGGACCTGCGTTAATTTCAGGAGCAGGTGTAATGGAAACAACCAAGCTGTCCTCAATTAAACAAGCATTTGTAGATTGAAGCGTAAGCGTAACACTACCGTTTGTCTTATCTTGAGCACTAGGCACATACACAGCGTCAAGAGCTGTAGCTTCAGGATGGAATGTTCCCGAACCATTTGTGGTCCACATTCCGCTTGTGGTGCTTCCCGAAATAATACCGTTTAGTTGTACTTCTGCATTATTCGCACAAACGGTTAAATCATCTCCAGCTTCAACATAGGGTTCAGCAGTGAAAGACATGCTCATTGTGTCAATTTCAACGAGACAGTCTCCAAAATCTGTTGCTGTAAGAATAAATTGAATAGTACCAACAACCGTATCATTTGCGCTGGGGACATAGGTCGCATCGAACGTTGTATTATTTGGAATGAATGTACCTGTACCGGTTGTTGTCCAGTAACCGGTAGTTGCTCCTCCTGTTATTGAACCTTCCAGAGGCGCATTATATCCATTACAAACATATTGATCGTCTCCCGCATTTACATTTGGCGCAGGTGTAATGGTTATGGTTACTGTATCCTGCGCGTAATAACAAAGTCCGTTATTGGTAGAACGCAGATATATTGTAACTGAACCTTCCATGTTGTCTTCAAAACTTGGAATATATGTTACATTCATAGTCGTATCATCAGGCAGAAAAGTTCCTGAGCCCATACTTACCCATTGCCCGGAAGTTGTAGTACCTCCAACAACACCACTCAATGTTACGATATTATTATTTGCGCAAACTGTAATATTACCGCTTGCCTGCGCCCATGGAGAAGGCAAAATAGTTACGGTTAATGAATCTGTAACAGCAGGACAGCCATTGAAATCAGGAGATGCTAAAACAAAATCAATCGTAGAAGAAGCTGTATCTGCGGGACTAAAATTATACGTTGTATAAATTAAATTTGGAGAAGGATCAAAAATTCCGGTTCCTTCGGTACTCCATGCTCCCTGATCTACACCACCTGTAATCGTTCCTTCAAGAACTACATACGTGTTCCCACAATAGGTAGCATCTTGACCTGCATCCACGATTGGATATTCAATAAAGAATACATTTAACACATCACTTGCAGGCAGACAATCTCCGTTATCTGTTGTAACAAATGAAATTTCAATTTCACCAAGTAAAGTGTCTGCAGGGCTTGGTAGATACGTTGCTACCAATGATGTTGTGGAAGGAGTAAATACACCCGTTCCAGTACTTGACCATTCGCCCTGCGCAGCGCCTAGTAATTGCGCATTCAGATTAATTACCGGATTTGTAATACAGAAATATTGATCATTACCCACGTCAACACTTGGCGCATTGGTTATTGTAACAACAAGAGAATCCTGAACCTGACAAGCATTGGTAGAATTCAGGTACAGCGTAACATAGCCGACGCTGATATCTGCAAATTCTGGATTATACGTTGCGGTTAAGGTATTTGCATTTGGCGAGAATGTTCCACCTCCGCTACTTGTCCATAAACCAGAAGTTGTACTTCCGGTTACAGAACCATTCAGAGATACCGAAGCATTGTTTGCGCAAATCGTAACATCATCCCCTGCAAGTACACTCGGAGGCGTTGTAAATGTAATAACCATATTATCATTTACCGACAAGCAGGTTCCATTATCTGTTGTTGTAAGGAAAAATGATATAGTGCCGATTGTTGTATCTGAAGCAGTAGGAATATAGGTAGCATTAAGCGTAGTATTGTTTGGTGTAAAAGTACCAGAGCCTGTTGTTGCCCACTCTCCTGTTGATGCACCACCTGTTACGCTTCCTGTCAACAAAACATTACTTCCCTTACATACATATTTATCGGGACCTGCATTTGGAACAGGAGCGGGTGTAATTGTGATTAGCATTGTATCGGTAGCGGGATAGCACATACCATTATTTGTGGATGCAAGAAGAAGCTCTGCATATCCGGCAGTTATATCTGTCGATCCGGGAGTATACGTTGCATTCAGCGATGTTGCGCTTGGTGTAAAAATACCATTTCCGCTGGAATACCATTGACCTGTTGTTGTAGTACCGGATATTACGCCTGATATAGATGTTTGTCCGTTGTTTGCGCAAACAGCCTGATCTTCTCCTGCTACAGCAACTGGTGCCGGGGTAAATGTATATTTCACAGAATCTTTAATCATTACACACGCTTCTGTCGAAGTAAGTGTCAAAGTAACCTGTCCGTTTGCAAAATCATTTGTTCCCGGAATATAACTTGCAAGCAATGTAGAAGCATCTGGAACAAAAATTCCGTCTCCATTGCTTGTCCAGATTCCGGTGCTTGCACCCCCTGTTACAGAGCCATGTAAAGCTACATCCGCATTGTTAGAGCAGAAAGTAAAATCTTGCCCTGCATCAACAATAGGAACGGAAGTATATGTAATTACAATATTATCTGACACAGAAAGACAGTTTCCATAATTTGTTGAAGTCAATGTAAACAAAATTTGTCCGGTAATACTGTCTTGCGAGCTTCTATGATAAACTACCGTTAAATCAGTATCAAAAGGAGTGAAATAACCTGTGCCATTAGTAGTCCAGATGCCTGTCGTTGCGCCACCTGTTACAGATCCGTTAAGCAAAACAAGACTCTGATCAATGCATAAAATCTGATCGAGACCTGCATTTACATTGGGTTTTGGTGTAATGATTACATGAACCGTATCTGTAACAAGACAAGTATTTGTTGTTGATAATACAAGGTTTACAAAGCCTGCTGTTTTGTCAGCAGCGCTCGGCGTATACGTAACATTCATCATTGTATTTGTTGGGGCAAAAGATCCTGTTCCGGAACTTGTCCATTCTCCTGTGTTTCCATCTGAAATAAATCCGCTTAATGTTACGAGTGAATTATTCGCGCAAACAGATAAATCAGTCCCTGCTGTCACAATAGGCTTGGGCGTGAAAATAATTGCAAGCGTATCAATAGCAGGCAAACAATTTCCATTATTCGTAGATGTAAAATATAGCGCTAACGTTGTATTAAGGGTATCTTCAGCACTTGGAATATACGTTGCATTTAAAAGTGTATCTGAAAGAGAGAAAGAGCCGTTGCCGGAACTTGTCCAGATTACAGAAGTCGCAGAGCCTCCCATTGAGCCATTCAGATATGCGTTATTTCCTTTGCAAACAATTTGATCCTGACCTGCTGAAACAACAGGAGGAGTTGAGAATGTAATAACTATGCTATCGGAAATAGTAACGCAGCCCGCATTATTCGTAGATTCAAGGTATAATGTTACCTGCCCGCTCGCTGTATCACTAGCAGAAGGATAATAACCTGCGTTAAAATCGCTTACAGATGGAAGGAAAATTCCTGTGCCGGATGTTGACCAATCTCCTGTTGTAGTCGGTCCGCTGACCGAGCCAGCAAGCTGAACAGTATTATTGTTTCCACAGACTGTAACGTCACTTCCTGCATCAACAATAGGTCCGGGGAATATAGAAACAAGCATTGTGTCTGCTTCGAGATTACACCCAGTAAGATTACTTGCCGTTAAAACAAGTTCCACAAAGCCCGCGCTGAGATTATCCGGGCTGAATGTATATATGGCGTTTAAAGTATTCGCATTCGGAGAGAAAGAGCCGGGAGTTCCAATAACAGACCAGATTCCGGTTCCTGCTCCAAACTGAACAGAGCCATTCAACTGCAAAGGATTGCTTGCGCAGATATTTGTATCATTACCAGCAAATGCAATAGGAGCCGGTGTAAAATAAACCTCAATTGTATCATATCCGGCAACACAGTCTCCATTGTTTGTAGAAACAAGATAGAATGTAATATGCGCATCATCAATATCTGCTTGAGAAGGATTATAAGTTGTATTAAGAGTTATATTATCCGGGTCGAATAAACCACTTCCTGTTGTGCTCCACAAGCCTGTTGTAGAACCTGCAGATATTGTTGCAGATAAATGTACTGTTGGATTGTTATTGCAAGTGTACAAATCTGGTCCTGCATTCACACTCGGAGAAGGAGTAACGATTATTTTCATAGAATCTGTTACAGCCTCACAATCTCCGTTGCTTGTAGATGTTAGATACAGTGTTACACCTCCACTGGCAATATCCGCAGACGATGGTGTATAAACCGAATTCAGACTAGTGTTATCAGGAGTAAACTCTCCTGTTCCGGAACTTGTCCAGACGCCTGCTCCGGCAGCCGTGATGTTTCCAATCAATTGTATCTGCGCGTTGTTTCCGCATACCGTTTGGTCGGGTCCGGCTTCTACATAAATTCCGGGATTAATCGTTACAAAAACAGTATCATCTGCAGATGCGCAAAATCCATTTTCTGCCGAAGTGAGAACAAGATAAATGCTTCCGGCAGTTGTATCTTCCGGAGTAACATTATACACTGCATTCAACGTACTTGCATCCGGCGAAAATGTTCCGTTTCCGGAGCTTGTCCATGCTCCCGAAGTTGTTGCTCCGATTACATTTCCACTCAAAGATACGGTAGGAATATGTGCACAAATAGTTTGATCTAAACCTACATTAACCGCAGTGCTGTTCGATATCGAAACCACAAGCGTATCTGAAACAGCATAACACAAACCGTTATTTGTCGAAGTAAGAATAAGTGAAAGAGTATGCGCTGCAGTATCTTCTGATGTTACGTTATAAAAAGTATTTAATACGTTGCTATCATCAAACAGTCCTGTTCCTGTTGAAGTCCATATTCCGGTTGTACTGCCACCATAAATGATGCCACTTACTGTTACTGTCGGTGTTTCAGGACAAATAGAAACGGATTCGCCTGCTTCTACAAAAGGAGCGTTGGTTATTGTTATAGTCATCGTGTCTTTTACTGCAAAGCAGATTCCATTGCCTGTAGAAGTCAAAATAAGCTGAACGCTTCCTGTTGTCGTATCTGCTATGCTGGGTCTATACTTTCCGGATAATGTATTTGGCGAGAATGTTCCTGTGCCTAAAGTACTCCAGGTTCCGCCCGTAGCACCTCCTGAAACAATACCTGCAAGCTGAACCGTATCTTTATTCGCACAAACGGTTTGATCTGTACCTGCATTCACAATAGGAGCATTGGTAATTGTAAGCGTTAGCTGATCTGAAACAGGAATACAATCTCCGTTATTTGTTGACAAAAGAGTAAGAGTAATATTACCCGCTGAAGTATCTGCATCACTGGGAATATATTCTGCATTCAGAGTAAATTCATCGGGGTTAAAATTCCCGGTACCGCTACTGCTCCACACCCCTGTTGTTGAGCTTCCGCTAACATTACCATTTAATTCAGTTAATGGATTATTGGAACAAACAGAAATATTATCTCCTGCATTCACAACAATCGGAGGATTAATGGTAATAAGAATAGAATCTGCAACAACAGAACAATAAGGGTTATGTGTTGATATAAGGATTAAACGTACGCTTCCATTTAAACGATCGTCATCGCTAGGTAGGTATAGGGCATTTAATGTCGTATCATTCGGAACAAATGCTCCCGAACCATTGCTTGTCCAGAGACCATACGGATAGGATCCGGTAACAATTCCTGCAAGATGAATCGTATCATTTCCGGCACAAACGGTTAAATCTGTTCCAGCATTCACAACAGGAACAGGCACAAAATTTATAAATAAAGTATCATCTTCTGCAATGCAACCGCCATTATTTGTCGAAGTAAGAATAAACATAACACTTCCGGAAGCAGTGTCTTCAGTTGTTGGATAATATGTATTTATAAGCGTTGATGTGGTAAATTCAAATGAACCATTTCCATTAGTAGCCCATTCTCCTGTTATTGAACCCTCGCTAACACTTCCATGCAGACTTATCGTCTGGTCGGAACAAATAAAGACATCCTGTCCTGCATTAACAAGAGGAGGAGGCGTTATTGTTACAACAATAGTATCAGAAACGAGTTTACATGTTCCAATATTTGTAGCGGTCAAAGAAATTTTTACAGAGCCGGAAGCTATGTCATCAGTGCTGGGCGTATAGGTTGTATTAAGTTCTTGATCGTTTTCAAAATCTCCTGTTCCAGTGGAAGACCAGATTCCTGTTGATGTAGCGCCATAAATAGTTCCCGACAAGCTAACAAGCGCATTGTTCGCGCATACAACCTGATTGGTTCCTGCATCCACAAAAGGAGCATCGGTAAATGTAATATCTACCTGATCTGTAACAGCAGTACAGGTTCCATTATTTGTCGAGACTAAAGTAAGAATTACACTTCCATTAGCAGTATCAGCGGAAGCAGCAATGTATTGCGCATTTAAGTCTGTATTGCCGGGGTAAAAAGACCCTTCTCCCGAACTAGTCCATTGACCTGATGTTGAGCCGGCAGAAACAACTCCCGATAGCTGAACCGAATCAATATTCGCGCAGGCAGTAATATCAGTACCCGCAAATACGATAGGCGAATTTGTTATTGTTAGAACAATTGAGGCCTCTGCGGGCAAACAATTCCCAATATCTGTTGCTGTTAATGTTAATGTAACAAATCCGGCTGTTGTGTCTTCATTGCTGGGAAGATAGGTAGTAATAAATTCAGAGGGGCTATCAAAGCTCCCTGTTCCACTTGATGACCAGGTACCGGTTGTTGAACCACCTGAAACCAATCCGGAAATATTTGTCAGGGGATTGTTAGAGCAAACATTTTGATTATTTCCTGCGCTAACCTGTATGGCAGGCGTTATTGTTATGGTCATTGAAGCTCCAACAGAAATGCAACTTTCGTTCCCTGTAGAATTCAGGGTAAGCGTTACAGAACCCGCGTCTCTATCGGCTTCACTTGGGGTAAATGATGCATTGAGAGCTGTATTAGCAGGATCAAAAGAACCTGTTCCGGAGCTTATCCATTCGCCTGTATTTGTAATTCCATAAATAGAACCTGCAAGCGTAACAATATCATTATTACGGCAAACAGTCTGATTTTCTCCTGCATTAACAACAGGTAGCGGATCAAATGTAAGAGTCATCACATCCGATCCTTCTATACAGGTTCCATTATTTGTAGATACAAGTGTTATTGTTACACTTCCATTCGTAGTATCATCTTCGCTTGGGGTATAAGTGGTACTTAATGAAAATTCATCGTCGAATAAGCCTGTGCCAGAACTTGACCATTGTCCGGAAACAGAGCCTCCGCTGACAACACCCTGTAATGTAGCAATGCTATTGGAACAAATGCTTTGATCGCCTCCTGTACTAACATAAGGAGCATCTGTCATAATAATCCGCATGGTATCTGAAACAGGATTACAGGTAAGATGATCTGTAGTTGCGAGAGTAAGCAAAACGCTTCCGGCATCTATATCTGCCTGACTGGGAGTATAAATTGTATTCAACGCGGTTGCATCAGTAAAAGAACCAGAGCCCGCTGTACTCCATAAGCCCTCTGTAGCACCTCCATAAATAATTCCGAAAATTGTGGTTGCAGGATTGTTGATACAAACAGTCTGGTTGTTACCTGCATCAACAAAGGGCGCATTGGTAATAGTTATTGACATGTTATTTGTACCGGCAACACAACCGCCGTTTTCAGTAGAGGTAAGCGTTAAGACAACACTTCCATCGGCAGTATCTGCAACACTGGGAATATAAATAGCATTTAATGTAGTTGCATCCGGGTTAAATGAGCCGGTACCGCTTGTTGTCCATTCTCCGTAGATTGTCCCTCCGCTTACAAGTCCTGACAAATTAACATCTGCATTGTTAGCGCATACTGTTTGGTCTACTCCCGCAGAAACAGAAGGTCCATCGCTGATTGTTAAGACAAATACATCTTGAGCGGGTAAGCAGTTTCCAATACTGGTTGCCAAAAGTGTTATGGTAACACTTCCATTTGCAGTATCTTCATCGCTTGGGATATACATTGCATTTAACGTAAATTCATCAGGTGAAAAATTTCCTGTACCTGTACCCATCGTTGTCCATTGACCAGATGTTGATCCTCCGGATATAACTCCGTTGAGCAGTACATTTGAATTGTTCGCGCACACGGTACGATTGTCTCCGGCATTTACCAACACATCCGGGGTTATATTGATTGTCATCTGATCAGAAACTTGTTCACAGCTTGCGTGTGCAGACGAAATTAAAGTCAGAGTTATATTTCCATTGTCTCTGTCTGCCTCACTTGGCGTATATGTGGCATTCAGTGTATTTGCATCAGGTGTGAAAATTCCTGTTCCATTGCTCGTCCAGGAACCTGTATTTACGGAGCCATAAATATATCCGTTAAGCGTAACAACATCATTATTGCGGCAAACAGTCTGGTCTTCTCCTGCATTAACAACAGGCAGTGGAACTATCGTCAGTGTGAAATTATCGCTTACTTCAAGGCAATTTCCATAATTTGTTGCTGTTAATGTCAACACAACAGAATGCGCTGTCGTATCTGCATCACTAGGATTATAAACTGTATGTAAAAGCGCAGCATTATCAAAGTCTCCTGTTCCAGAGCTGGTCCACGCTCCAGACAACGAGCCTCCGGTTACAGAACCTTCAATCGTTACTGTAGAATTTGAGCAGATTGTCTGATTATCTCCTGCTTCGACAACAGGAGCGGGTGTAATTGTTAATTTCATGGTATCTCTTGTTGCATAACAATCTCCGTTTCCGGTACTTTCCAAAACAAGAGAAACTGTTCCGGAACTTATATCATTAGCACTGGGAGTATAATTTGTGGCGATATCGGTATTATCGTCAAAACCACCATTACCGGTACTTGTCCATGCGCCAAAACTTGTTGCTCCGTATATAATACCCGAAAGCGCAGTCAAATTATTGTTCGCGCAAAGGGTCTGATCAACCCCTGCATTAACATAAGGCGCATTGCTTATCGTAATCGTCATCATATCAGAAACAGCAATACAACCGCCGTTATTTGTTGAAGAAAGAGTAAGCGTAACAGTGCTATTAGCAGTATCAGCAGCACTGGGTCTGTATTGCGCGTTTAATGTTGTGTTATTAAGGAAAAAGCCACCTGATCCACTTGATGTCCAAGTGCCGGTTGTAGTACCTCCATATATAATTCCGTTCAGCGTTACCGTATCTTTGTTCGCACATACTGTCTGATTATCGCCAGCTTCAACAAAAGGAGCATTGGTTATTGTTAGTGTTAAATTATCAGAAGCGGCAAGGCAGGAGCCAACAAAAGATGCGTCTAAAGTTAGCACCACGGAACCTGCGGAAGTATCAGCATCACTGGGAATGTAGGTAGCATTAAGCGTTGATGCATCAGGATTAAAAGATCCGCTTCCGGTTGATGACCATGTTCCCGATATAGAACCACCGCTTACTATCCCATTCAACGTAGTATTTCTGTTATTGGAACACTTGCTTTGATCGGATCCGGCTAAAACAGTAATTGCAGGAGTAATCGTAACAGTCATCGTCTCGCTAACCGTTGGACAGGAGCTGATACCTGTGGATGAGAGCGTCAATATTACTGTTCCATTATTCCTATCGGCAATACTTGGGAAATAACTTGCATTCAAATCCGTAGTATTTGGCATGAAAGAACCCGTTCCATTGCTTGACCATTGACCCGTTGTTGTAACACCAGAAACTGTTCCGGCAAGATAAATTGTATCATTATTTCTACATTTTGTCTGATCAGGTCCTGCATCAACAACAGGAAGTAATTGTATGCTTACATTCATTGTATCTGTTACAGCAAGGCAATTACCATTACTAGTTGACGTAAGCACGAGTTTAATATTTCCGGTCGTAATATCATTTGCATGTAAGTTATATGAAGTATTTAAAACCAATTCATCATCGAATGAACCGACTCCTGTACTTGTCCAATTACCGCTTGACGAGCCATGCGTTACGCTTCCGTTTAAAGAAACCGGACTATTAGAGCAAACAGTTTGGTCTGCACCAGCATTAACAACAGGAGGTGGAGTTATTGTTAGCTTCAGCGTATCTTTAACTTCAGCACAAGTACCATTATTCGTTGATGTAAGAATCAGAAAAACTTCTCCTGTAGCGGTATCTGCATTGCTCGGTGTGTATGTTGTTGAGAGAAGATTACTATTATTAAAATCTCCAGACCCATTACGGCTCCAGATACTTGTTACAGATGCGCCGCCGACATAACCGTTTATTGTTGTAAGTGCATTATTTGCACAGACAGATTGATCTGTTCCTGCATTAACATAAATACCGGGAGTATAAGTAATAAGAATATCATCATGTTCTTCGAGGCAGGTACCGTTTCCGGTAGTTGTTAATGTTAGAGTTATTGTTCCGGCTGTAGTATCTTGAGGCGTTGACAGGTAGATAGCGTCTAACGTAAATTCATCCGGAGAAAATGTTCCGTTTCCAGAACTTGACCAAATCCCGCCTGTTGCAACAGAAATAACACCATTTAAAGAAATATCAGGAGCGTTAGAACAAGCGCTTTGAGCTCCGCCTGCATTCGCTACAGGAGGATTCGTAATTGTAATTACAACATTATCTGTTGCTGCTGGGCAAAATCCATTTCCGGTAGTTGTTATTGTAAGAGTAACCGAATGATTGCTTTTATCATTGACTCCCGGAGCGTATAAAGAAGTTAAAGACGTTAAATCTCCTATAGAACCATCTCCCGACGTTGACCATTCAACACCTGTTGCTCCGGTTTTAGTTCCGGCAAGAGTAACCTCTGCATTGTTTGCGCAAACGGTTTGGGGATTACCCGCATCTACTGTAGGTAGGGGCTGTAAGGTTATTATCATTTCATCAGTAACTTCTTCGCAATCGCCATTTCCGGTAGATGTAAACGTTAGGGTTACAGAACCCGCTGTTTTATCTGCTGCACTTGGAGTATAGGTTGTGCTTAAAATATTTGCGTTTCCGAATAAACCTGTTCCGCTTGATGTCCAGTGCCCGCTGGTTGCGCCGATTACATGACCGCTTATATTTGCTACAGCGTTTTCGCAAATCGTTTGGTTGTCGCCTGCCTGCACGTAAATACCAGAGTTAATCGTAATATGAATTGTTTCATGAGCAGCAGCGCATAACCCATTATTTGTTGATGTTAGTGTAATATCAACACCACCTGCAACTGTATCTGCCGGAGTAGGAGTATAAGTCGCTACCATTGCTGTCGAGTTTGGCAGAAAATCTCCCAAGCCAGAGCTTGTCCACTCACCAGAAGTGGGAACAGTCCCCGATAAAGATACGATGGGGTCATGTGCACAAACGGTCATTGCTTCTCCTGCATCAACAGTTAAAGCATCGGTTATAGTAATTACAATCGGATCGGATACTGCATTGCACAAACCATTGCCAGTAGTGGTAAGCGTTAAAGTAACAGTTTCCGCTGTAATTTCTCCGGGTGTAGGAGTATACGTGGTAATAAGTGTATTTTCGTCAGGATTGTAAGTTCCTGCACCACCCGTCCAGGTTCCTCCTGTTGCAACTGTTACAAGTCCGGTTAATAAAATATCTGCATTAGAAGCGCAAACAGTTTTATCATTACCTGGATTTACAGTCGGGGCTGGAGTTATAGTAATTACCATCGAATCTACATTTGCAAGACAGGTTCCATTTCCTGTTGTTGTGAGATAAAGTTTAACAGAGCCATTTGTTTTGTCGTTGAGTCCGGGTGTATATGTTGTATTAAGAGATGTGGCAGAACCAAAGATTCCATCACCATTATTTGCAGACCATTCTCCTCCGCTTGCCACTGTTACGTTTCCATTAAGAGAAATAACAGCATTGTTTGCGCACACCGTTTGATCCGGACCTGCATTTGCAGATGTACCTTCGGTAATTGTCATAAGAACCTGATCAGAAACAGCAGCACAATTAGCATTTCCCGTTGTTGTTAAAGTCAGCTGAACAGAGCCTGCCGTTTTTTCAGCAAGAGATGGTGTGTACACAGCATTTATTGCTGTGTTATTTGGATTATAGGTCCCGGCTCCGCCAGACCATTCTACGCCGATGGCTCCTGTAAATGTTCCATTTAAAGATATATTTGAATTATTAGCGCAAACTGTTTGTGGCGCTCCTGCATCAACTGTCGGAATAGCTTGAAAATCTAATGTAAGCAGGTCTGATACCTCGGTACAATTTCCGCTTCCAGTAGAAGTAAGCGTTAAGATGACACCATTTGTTTTATCAGCAGCAGAGGGACTATAAGTTGTTGTCAATAAGTTTTCATTGCCAAAAGTACCTGTTCCGTTCGTAGTCCAATTCCCACCTGTTCCAATAGTTACAATACCTGAAATATCAACAGAAGCTGCGCTTGCGCACAAATGCTGATCGTCTCCTGCGGTTATAGTTGGAGCCGTTGTGATTGTTATTGTTACTGGGTCTGAAACCGGCAAACAAGTACCATTTCCTGTAGATGTCAATGTGAGCGTTACTGTTCCTGTAGCAATTTCAGCGGCTGTTGGCGAATATGTTATATCTATTGTTGCATTATTCGGAGTATATAATCCATTCCCACCTGTCCATATTCCACCTGTTGCTACGGTTACGGTTCCGTTCAGATTTGCATTGGCATTGTTTGCGCAAATGGATATAGGAATCCCTGCATCAACAGTTGGCGCGGTTGTTATTGTAATCGTCATTGGATCTGACACTTCAACACAAAGCCCATTATTTGTTGAAGCTAATGTAAGTTGAATCGTCCCTGCGCTAATATCATCGACAGAAGGAGTATAAGTAGTATTCAATACATTTGCGTTTTCAAATAATCCGTTACCGCTTGAAGTCCAGTGTCCGGTTGTTGTATATCCTGAAACATCTCCATTAAGTGTTACTGTAGTATTGTTAGCGCAAACGGTCTGATCTGTATTTGCATCCACATAAATTCCAGTATTAATAGTTATCGTCATGGGGTCAGACACTGCAATACAATTACCATTTCCAGTTGTTGTCAGGGTAAGAGTTACTGTTCCGGCAGCTATTTCAGCAGCGGAAGGCGTATAGACAGCATTCAAGTCAATGTTATTTGTAGAAAAAGTGCCGGAATAACCGCTCCATATACCTCCTGTGGCAACTGTAACAGAACCATCAAGGCTTGCCTCCGGCGCATTGGCGCAAACCGTTTGATTTTCTCCTGCATTTGCAGTAGGTGCCGCACTTATAGTAAGAATAAACTGATCTGTAGCAGCAGGGCAGCTTCCATTACCTGTAGAAGAAAGAGTGATAATAATTGAGCCATCCGTAATATCATCCGGGCTTGGCGTGTATGTTGTGTTCATTTCAGTAAGGCTGCCAAAAAGACCTGAACCGTCACTGCTCCATTGGACTCCTGTTGAATTTGTAAACAATCCTATAAGACTTGTAACAGCATTGTTAGCGCATACTGTTTGAGGAGAGCCTGCATCTACTGTTGGCACAGGGTCAACAGTAGCTATAATTGCTGTCCGCGAAGCGGTAGTACAACCATTATTTGTTGCATCAACATAATACGTTGTTGTTGAGGAAATGGAAGGCGTTGTATAGCTGTTTCCCGTACCCAGAGAAACACCTCCGGAAGAGGCGGCATACCAATTTATTGTTCCTGCGCTTGCTGTTGCGCCTAAAATAACAGTACCTGTTCCGCAACGAGCTGCCGGTGTTGTTGCTGTAATTGTTGGTATTGGATTAACGGTTACAGGAACATTTAAAGCAGATCCATTACAACTACTTGCTGTCGGAGTTATAGTGTAAGTTGCTGTTCCTGCTGCTGCTCCCGTAAGTGTTATTGTTTGAGAAATTGTTGTTCCTGATCCAGCTGTTGCTCCTGATGTTCCAGTTTGCGAAACGGTCCAAGCAAATGTTGTTCCTGAAACAGGTGAAGACAATGTAATACCCGTTGTTCCTCCATTACAAATAGCCTGCGAAACAGGATTTGAAGATACAGATGGCGTAGGTTTAATTGTAATCGTAACCGTACCGGAAGAACCATTACATCCATTTGCAGTAGGGGTTACGGTATAAGTTGCGGTGCCATTAGATGATGTAGAATTAGAAAGAGATTGGGGAATGCTATTTCCGGAGCTTGCAGATGCGCCTGTAATTCCCGCTCCTTGTGCAACTGTCCATGCAAAGCTGCTTCCTGAAACATTTGATGTCAGCGCAACATTGGTGGTCGCTCCGCTACAGATTGATTGTGTTGAAGGAGTCGCTGTGAGTGAGGGTAAAGGCTTAACCGTTACTACAACATTTACAGAAGAACCGGAACAAGAGCTAGCAGAAGGAGTAATCGTATACGTAGCGGTTCCATTTGATGTTCCTGAATTGGTTAATGTCTGAGCAATATTTACCCCGCTGCTGGCACTGGCTCCTGATACTCCGGACTGAGAAACAGTCCAACAGAAGGTAGTTCCTGCAACATTTGATGTCAATGCTATGCCTGATGTTTCTCCACTACAGATAGACTGGGAAGCAGGTGTTGCTGTAATTGAGGGTAGAGGATTTACTGTGGCAATTACATTAATAGTGGATCCTGCACATGAATTTGCAGTTGGTGTAACCGTGTATGTTGCATTTGCGGCAGAGATTCCGGAATTGCTTAAGGTTTGCGCAATAGAACTTCCAGAGCTGGCTGAACCGCCGGTAATACCTCCTGCCTGAACAACAGTCCACGCAAAACTTGTTCCTGTAACATTGGAAGTTAGTGCAATACTTGTTGTTCCCCCGCTGCAAATTGTCTGAGGAGATGGATTGGCAGTAGCAACAGGTCGGGGTTTTACTGTTACTGTTACTGTTGCTGTTGATCCGTTACAACTATTGGCGCTTGGCGTTATTGTATATGTTGCAGTACCATTACTTGTACCCGAATTTGTAAGAGTTTGAGAAATCGTATTTCCGCTGCTTGCGCTTGCCCCGGTAACTCCACTTTGCGAAACTGTCCATGAAAAGCTTGTCCCTGCAACACCTGATGTAAGAGCAATACCTGTGCTTTCGTCGCTACAAATAGTTTGTGTATTTGGGGTTGCTGTAACGGAAGGCAAAGGGTTCACTGTTGCAACAACATTAATTGTTGAACCGTTGCATCCATTTGCTGTTGGAGTAACGGTGTATGTTGCTGTACCGGCAGAAGTTCCGGAGTTAGAAAGAGTTTGAGCAATTGTACTTCCCGAGCTGGTGGATGCGCCTGAAATACCTGCTCCCTGAACGACAGTCCAGGCAAAAGTTGTTCCTGTAACTGTAGAAGATAATTCAAAGCTGGTAGCAGCAACCGAACAAATAGTTTGTGAAGCAGGCGTAGCTGTGGCAACAGGAGTAGGATTCACTGTAATCACAACATTTGTGGCAGAACCCGGACAGCCGTTCGCTGTTGGAGTAACAGAAAAAGTTGCTGTACTGGCAGAAGTTCCTGAATTGGATATATTTTGAGTAATGCTTGCTCCTGAACCATTAGAAGCTCCCGATATATCAGCACCCTGCGCAACTGTCCATGTAAAAGTAGAACTGGGAACGCTTGATGTGAGGGATACATTTGTTGATCCCCCGCTGCAAATTGTTTGAGAAGCAGGTGTCGCTGTTGCGACAGGTACTGTAAATATTGTAGCTGTAACAGAAGTACGAGATGCTGTTGTACAGGAATTTTCTGTTGCATCCACATAATACGTTGTAGTCGCAGCTATAGAAGGTGTTGTAAAGCTGATTCCTGTACCCAGACTTACGCCACCAGAGGATGCTGCATACCAATTAATAGTTCCAGCACTTGCAGTTGCTCCTAAATTAACTGTTCCTGCTCCGCATCTGGAATCAGGAATTGTTGCTGTAATAGAAGGAACGGTATAAACGGTTGCAATAACAGCAGTTCTTGATGTCGTGGTACATCCGGTATTTGTTGCATCTACATAATAAGTCGTTGTTGAAGCAATAGAGGGAGTAGTATAACTATTTCCAGTTGCAATAGAACTACCTCCACTTGAAGCTGTGTACCAATTTACAGTTCCGGCACTTGCTGTTGCTCCCAATGTTACAGTCCCTGTACCACAAGTTGAGCCTGGAGTCGTTGACGCAATAGAAGGAATAGCATTGATGGTAGCAATAATTGCGGTTCTTGAAGCAGTGGTACAACCATCATTTGTCGCATCAACATAATACGTTGTTGTTGATGATATGGAAGGCGTTGTATAGCTATTTCCCGTACCCAGAGATGCGCCTCCGGAGGATGCTGCATACCAATTGATTGTTCCGGCAGATGCGGTTGCTTCAAGCACTACAGTTCCTGTGCCACAACGTGAGTTAGGCGTAGTTCCTGTGATAGTTGGAATGGCATTAATCGTTGCAACAACTTCTGTTCTGCTTGCGGTGGTACATCCGTTTAAAGT
>Ga0208373_1000619_pt1 | contig 58459 bp, 51 predicted proteins | sample RifOxyC2_FD_184036 | JGI IMG/M metagenome (GOLD analysis project Ga0208373, IMG submission 184036) | Soil microbial communities from Rifle, Colorado - Rifle Oxygen_injection C2 (SPAdes) | ecosystem: Environmental > Terrestrial > Deep subsurface > Rock core/Sediment | place: Rifle, Colorado...
GAAAAAATGGGTAATTGGATTAATTGGTATAACACTAAACGTTTCCATTGGGGGCTAAATTTAGAGACTCCTGTGGATTATTTAATCAATAATGGCTATGTTGTCCAATATGTGGTGAACTAATACAATCGTTTGACCTTTATTGAAATATTGATTAAGATTAGTTGGTAAACACAATTCTATGAAGCTGCTAAAATATAGCTTATTTATTATTGTTTCCTTCTTTTCTTTTATTGTTTCGGTTCTAGCATTTCCAGAAGACAATCTTTCAAGTCTTCTGAGTGGAAAAATTCTTTTAGATGTTGATAAAAATGGAGAAGCTTGGTATGTTTATCCTGGTGATTTTCACCGCTATTATTTAGGAACTCCAACCGATGCTTATAATGTCATGAGTAATTTGTCATTGGGTGTTTCTAATGATGATTTTTTAAAAATTGCAAGTACTACACCCGATAGATTCAGGGGATTAATTTTGATAAAACCCGAAGACGATGGCAGGGTTTATTATGTTAACCCAACCGATAAATCATTGGTTTACATGGCGGACGGCATCGATGCCCTTGTTGTAATGCGCCAATTTGCACTTGGCATTACGAATATGGATTTAAAAACAATACCCATGGGAAAAATAATTTTAGATAATTTTGGTAAACAGATTTCTAGGCAGTGGCAATATCTTGGTTGGTGGGGAAGAGTGAATAAAAAATATGTGAATGTTGTAGAGGAACCGAGGAGTGATTCTAAAGTATTAGGTAAATTGTATATCACCAACACGGTTAAGGTTCTTGATATAATAAAGAGCGATGGTTTTACTTGGTACAAGATAGATGGGGGACGATATCCGGGGGCATATATAGACTCATTTTTTATCAATGTAATAGCTCAACCCTTTCCGGAAAAAAAAGTGCTTATACCGGACAGTGTTCAAAATAATAATTATTGGGTAGATCTTAATATTTCAAAAAAAGTTTTAACTTTATATAAATATGATCAGGACATAATGTCGACCTATGTTTCAGTGGGTAGTCCACAAACCCCAACTGCCGTTGGGACTTATAATGTTTGGTTGAAAATGGAAAAAGCCAGAATGGTTGGAGCACCACCAATTGCCACTCATGCTTATGACCTGCCAGATGTTCCCTGGGTAATGTATTATAAAGGTTCATTTGCAGTCCATGGAACTTATTGGCATGATGATTTTGGTACTCAAAGAAGCGCCGGATGCACGAATATTACTCAAGGTGATGCTAAATTTATTTTTGACCTAACTAATCCAAAGATGGAAAACATGAATTTGGTTCTCTCAACAATTGATAATGCTGGTATGGTTGTAAATAATCATTATTAGAGTTCATAAAAATTATTTAAAGATGAGAAAATTCATGTAATTTATAAAAAAAATATCTAATATGAATAAAAAGAATATTTTTAATAATTCAATAGAAAATTCATTGCGAGACAAAACAATTTTATTTTTAAATACCGGTTCATCCAGCAGCACGGGAACCGAAGATTTTAAATTTATTTTAAAGCGAATCGGAGAAATGGGGATTAATGTAATTGCGGTAAGTAAAGAAATAAATATAAGACAAAAATGTATTAAGCATTGGATTCTCTCAGAATTATTTGAACATGATAAGACTATTAGAGTAATTGAAGAATTTATTTCTAATCATCCTGAAATAAAAATTGATGGGGCGGTAACTTTTCACGAGGATACGGTATTGCTTACAGCTAAAGTAACCGAACGATTGAAGTTGGCTGGTATACCTTTCAAGGTGGCTGATTTGGCTAGAAACAAATATAGATTTCGTGAATTTTGTGCAAAAAATAATCTTCCTACGCCAAAATATTTTAAAATAAACAACCGAGCTGATTTGATTCATGTTCGGGAAAAGTTGGAATTCCCCATTGTTTTAAAGCCGATTTATGGAGCAGCCAGCGCTTTTGTAATAAAAGTTAATAACCATGTCGCCCTACAAGATACTTATGACTATATCAGAAAGAATATTTCTAAAAAAATAGATAGTTCTCTTGGTTCAATTTCAACCTTGTTGGCTGAAGAATATATTGATGGAGATGAGGTTGATATCAACATTTTAGTTCAAAATGGCCGAATAAAATTTTATAATATTACTGATAACCATCAAACCGATGAACCATTTTTTATTGAAACCGGCATGACTGAACCCTCCGCATTGCTAGATTCACAAAAAAAGGACTTGATTGACATGGCCGATGAAATTTTAGAAGTTTTAAATATACAGAACGGCTGTCTTCAGTTTGAGGCCAAGTCGACAAAAAGAGGACCAATGCCCCTGGAAATCAATTTGCGTATGGGTGGGGATGAGGCTTATTATTTTGCAAAAGAGGCCTGGGGTGTGGATTTAATTGAGGGGGCTATGAAAATTGCAACCAGGGTTCATTTAAAAAAAGTAGATAAAAACAAATACCCCAGAAAATATTTTGCCGGAGAAACGATGCACGCACCATATTCGGGCGTGGTTTCCAAAATTGAAATCGACAATGAAATTAAAAATAATAAATATTTAGAGAATTTAGTGATTTACAAAAAAGTTGGAGACAGTGTACTGGCACCGCCATTTGGTTATGAGTATATGGGTTGGTTGTCTGTTAGTGGTCCCAATCCGGTTGATGCTAGCGATAAACTAAAGCGGGTATTGAAGAAAATAAATTATAGCGTGGTTAAATTTGATGAATCATCGTCTATGGGCAAGACAATCAGGCAGGAAAAAAATAAAAATGCCGTTTTTTCGGTTAATAAAAAATTTATCGGCAAAGAAAGAATAGAAAAAATAAGATCAATCCCCTTGGCACAACAACGAAAACTTCATATTGGGATCGTTGGCAATGATTACTCGCTGGATAATAGTAGCAATAACACCAATGAACAAATAGAAATTGGAAAAAATATTGCGAAAATTTTAACAGAAGTTGGATATAAGGTCTCTTTGTTTGATTTTAATTTTCCACAAAAAGCTATAAATGATTTAAATAAAAGCAGAGTTGATTTAGTGTTTAACATTTGTGAGCGAATCAATGATTCCAGCCTTCTAAAGCCTCACGCCGCTAGTGCTTTTGATATTTTACAAATTCCCTACACCGGTTCAAATCCAATTACCCTAGCTCTCTGCCAGGATAAAATTAAATTTAAAAAATTGCTTAGTTTTCACAATATACCAACACCGGCCTGGGATTATGTGTATAGTCTTGATGACGAAGTTGATTCAAGTTTAAAGTTTCCTATGATTGTAAAACCAGCCAACACTGATAATTCGGTCGGTATTACTAATGATTCAATTGTTAAAAATCGTAAAGAGTTGGATAAACGAATAAAATATATAATAAAAGATTTGGGCAGCCCTGTTTTAATTGAAGAATATGTCGATGGTGACGAATATGACGCCTTTATTATGGGTAACGATGAAAAAAATTTTAAGGTCTTGCCACTAAGCAGAACTATATTTTCCAACCTCCCGGAAAATTATTGGCATATAAAAACAATGAAATCCAAGCTTGGACGCGATAAAATATATCAAGAAAAAATAATTACCCAAATTCCACCAGTTAAAATGAGCAGTAAATTAATGAGTTTAATTACAGAAATTGCAATAGATACCTACAATATTTTGGATTGTCATGATTACGGGGCGGTAGAGATAAAAATAGACAAAAATAATAATCCCTATATCCTCGAACTAAATACTAATCCGCGGCTTGGTGCTCAAAATTTTGGACCACAAGCCGCTAAGTTTTCCGGAATGAATTATGCTAATTTATTAGAAGAAATAATCAGATTGGCAATTGAAAGATACAAAAAAAATCCACCCTATCATCATTTACAAACCAGGGCTAGTTAAATTTATAAAATCAGAGCATAGAAAAAATAAATCTAGTCTCAGGGTGTAAATTTATTAATAATTAATATAGATTATTTTTTAAAAATCCTGTTTTTTACAGGTTTTTTGTTTTATTTAAATCAAATAAAATACCCCCCTAAATATTTGACAAAATAGTTAAAGTATGATAAAGTATAATGTTTTATTAGTTCTTTGTAAATTTAGAGAATAAAATAAGAACATTTAAGAAGGGGAGACAGGGATGCATATTACTATTTTTATTTCAGTATTGATTGCCGCCTTTACAGGTTTGGTTGCAAAATTTATTCTTGATAAAAAGAATACTCAAAAAGAGATTACCTGGAAAGAGTACGGAATCGTAATGGTTGTTATTGCTTTTTTGGCTGCACCCGGGTCAGTTTATGTCGGTTGGGAAATAGCTAAAAAAAACTTAATTACCTTTAATGAATATTGGGGCGGTTGGGAACTTAAAACTCAAAAAGAAATTATTGATTGTTATCGCGATGGACCATGTCGATGGGAATATGATTGCGACCCTTATTTAGTTTCATATCCATGTAATTGTGACGACAAGGGAAATTGTAGTACATGCTACAGAACAGAATATCATGATTGTCCTTATGTAACCCAGGAAAATAGTTACTATATAAAAACCACAATCGGTACTTATACGATTGACAGCAACAGGTTTCCGGATAATCCGCAATCTCACAGGTGGCGAAGCGGTGAACGGATTCCGGATTACATAATTGAAAGAGCGGGTGTTGGCGATCCTGTGTTCTGGCAAGAAGCTAAAAAACGCATTGATTCTGGAAACCCCGGACCGGTTACAAAAAGAATGGAGTATGATAATTATATCTATGCCAGCGAACAATCGCTTTTGAAAAGTTTTTCGGCTGATATAGATGACTATGAAAAAAAAGGATTATTTCCTATATTCCAAAAAAATATTTATAACTTTTATTACGCAAACAAGGTTTACTTTGTGGGGTTTAATCCTGATAATCAAAAAGAATGGTTTGATGCTATGTCTTATTTTGATGCTGCTTTTGGCACAAATCTGCAAGGAGATATGCATTTGGTAATTGTAAAAAATGAATACATTTCTTCTGATCCTGATAGATACGCATTAGCGCTTAAAGCTTATTGGCAGGATAAAAAAAGGCATGGTAAAGATGTTCTTAGTAAAAATGCGGTTGTAATCATATGTACAACCGACGGAGAAAAAATTATCTGGGCCAGATCTTTTACCGGCATGCCGCTTGGAAATGAATCCATGCTGGTTGCCCTGGATAATGGCCTGCGGGGAATTAATCTCAACTCGGAAACATTGATTGGTAAAACAATTGGAAAACTTAAAAATGGAAAGGTGGAAAGTATTCATAGCGATGGGGTAATTGAAAAAATAGTTTTTGGACTAATCGATCCCTCAACCAAGTTTAAGAGAGTAAGCATGTCGGCCAAAGATAAAGATGATAATGGACGAGGTTTTTTTTATCTTGTGCAGCAAATTCAGCCAACATCTGGGCAGAGAATATTTATATATATTGGTACATTTCTTTTTTGCAGTATGGGCTGGATAGCGGCCGTTATTATTGGAGACAGAAGGTAGTCTCGGCTTGCAAATACGCGGCCGTAAATTTATAAACAATAACGCAGAGCAAAAAAACAGGAGAAAAAAGCATGAATTTTAACAATGAAAACGGAAGCGCAAAAGTTGTTTTAATCGTCCTTGGCGTAATTTTTGGAGGAATGTTGCTTTTGGGTGTCGGCATCTATGCCAAAATCAATAGCCTGAGAAGTACATCAATCCAATTCGAAACAAGTTTGCCCGTACAATATTTGGATAATCAGAATATGCTTTCCGAATTTGTAAACGGTTTTTATGAACAAGTCGGAGTTGCTAATTTGAAAAGCGAAAAAATGGATCAGATTCTAAAAGATGCAGTTACGGGTCGTTATGGTGAAGACGGATTTTCTGCGAACGGCGCATTTTTTGCAGCTGTTAAAGAAGCTTACCCTGATTTAGCCGGACTTGATGTCTATGATAAAATTATAGATTATGTAAAAGCAAAACGCGCAGAGTTTAAAAATTTTCAAACCAAGCTTTTATCCCAACTTCAGGCATATGATGCCTGGCGCCAGGATGGAATTGTTCAAAGCCTGATTATTGAAAAAGTTTTGGGTGTTCCAACTGACCGCCTTGAGGCACGGATTGGCGATACTGTTTATCGCGGAAAAGAAGCTCGCGAACAAATGTATAAAATCGTTATCTCGGGAAAGACCAAAGATGCCTTTAAAAGCGGGGAAATGGGACCACTTGAGGTAAAATAATTAAAAATAATACAGGTGTTTACTAAAGTAAACACCTTTTATTTTTTATTTAATATTAGTGATATTTTTTTGTTTTTTGACTTTTTAAGTTGACGATTTTTCATGAATATTATATTATATATATATCTCACTCAGGGCGTATCTATCTTTATTGATTAGGGGCGTTTTTTATTTTGAGGTATTAAAAAAGGTCGAACTTTAATAAAAATTATTTAATAAGATGTTTTAACCATATGGCACTATTTTTTATCGGCATAATAGAAATGGTAATAGTAACTGCCTGGACAAAGCTTGTAACAAAGACTCAGGTCTTGGCTTCTGGCGGTGTTACTATGGTTAATGTACTTATTTGGTACTATGTTTTACAGCGAATAGTTACTGATATAGATAATTGGCGCATTGCCGTTATTTATGCTATTGGTTGCGCTTCGGGAACTATTATAAGCGTTTATCTTTTTCAAAAACATGAAGAAGCAAGCGAGGCTAACGGAAACATAGCCAAACAATACTAACATGAACCAAGAAGATCCTTTCTCTAAGGACCAATTCTTCGCGGATTGAAAAACCGCTTCATTATAAATTTTTGAAGCGGTTTTTATTTTTGAATTTAGTATATTTTTATTATTTTATATTCAATTTGTCTTTCTTTAAGTTCTATTCTTACTATGTCACCGGCCATTTTATTGAGAAGAGCTGACCCAATTGGTGAGTTATAAGATATAATTCCCTTAAGTGGATTTGTTTCAGAGGATCCTAGAATGGTAAATGTTTTTTGTTTTTTTCCTGTTTCCACTTCAACCGTACTACCAATCTGAACTTTTGTATTATTTTTTTGCGGCGCGATAACAATAGCTGATTTTAAATGATTCTCAATATCCAGCATTCCTTGATTCAATCCCCGAAGGCGCCCTTTGGCTATTTGATAAGCTGCATTTTCAGAGAAATCTCCATCCAGAGCTAATCTTTTTACTTCTAAAATTAACCCCGGCTGCGCTTTTTTCATTTTTTTTAGCTTATTTTGAAGCTCTATGATTTTTCCTGCCGTAAGAAGTGGATCTGGCTTTAAATGGGAATATTTTCCCAATTTTCTTTTTGGTGTTTGCATATGATTAGATTATAACACAAATATTAACTTCTTAAAATTTTTTTTGACAAAAGTAACATTTTATTATATAGTTAAGATACAAAAAGCCAATTAATAATTGGTTTTTATGTTAAATGCTATGAAAATACCGAATTTTATTGAAAAGATAATAAAAACTTTTAAGCAAAATAGTTTTGAGGCTTACCTTGTGGGCGGATGCGTGCGTGATTTGTTAATGGGAAAGGAGCCGGGGGACTGGGATATGACTACAAACGCTAGACCCGAAAAAATGCTTAAAATTTTTTCGGACAGCAAATATGAAAATGAATTTGGTACTGTATTAATAAAAATTAAAAATAAGAAAAATGAAACAGAACATGTAATAGAAGCAACCACTTACAGGTCGGAGGGCGCTTATAGCGACCGCCGGCATCCGGATGATATTCAGTTTGAAACAGAGCTTGATAAGGATCTGGAGCGAAGAGATTTTACTATCAATGCGATGGCGATGACTAAGGTTATTGAGCCAAAAATCAAAGATTGGGATATTATTGATTTGTTTGGCGGACAGAAGGATATAAAATTAAAAATTATTCGAGCAGTTGGGGAGCCGATTGACAGATTCAGGGAGGACGCTCTGCGAATGATGCGCGCAGTTCGTTTTTCCTGTCAGCTGGGATTTTCCATTGAACCAAAAACCGAGCGGGGAATCCTGAAAATGGCGGGTAGTATCCGCTTTATCGCCAATGAACGCATTCATGATGAATTGGTAAAAATACTAAAAACAGACCGTGCTTATGAAGGTATTATGAAGCTTCATGAACTAAAATTATTACAATATATTATCCCTGAATTAGAGCAGGGGAGAGGTGTTCCTCAGAATCATCATCATATTTATTCTGTTTTTAAACACAATATTTTATCATTAAAAAATTGCCCCAGTAAAGATTGGCGCGTAAAATTAGCTTCGCTGCTTCATGATATTGGGAAAGTAAAGGCGCGTAAAATAATCAAAGGTCAGACCACTTTTTATAACCATGAATACATTGGCGAAAGAATGACTAGAAAAATAATGACCAGGTTAAAGTTTTCCAAAGAGGATATGGAAAAAGTAACCAATTTAGTGCGCAATCACATGTTTTATTATGATGCTGATGAGGTCACAGCAAGCTCTGTGCGCCGTTTGGTGGTAAAAGTAGGGGAGGGGAATTTAAAGGACTTAATAGATATACGCATTGCCGACAGGCTTGGCTCCGGTACGCCCAAAGGCAAGCCATACAAGCTTCGCCACTTGGAATATATGATGAAAAAAGTACAAAGCGACCCTATTTCCGTAAAAATGCTGAAAATTAACGGCGAAGACTTAATGAAATTATTAAATATTGTACCGAGTCCAAAAATCGGCACTATTCTGGATGTGTTGTTATCTGAAGTAATTGAAGACCCTAAGTTAAACACTAAAGAATATTTGGAAAACAGGAGTAGAGAATTGAATGATTTGAACGCTGATGATTTACGCCAAAAAGCAAAGGAAATAATTGCCAGAGAAAGGGCTGAGGACGACCAGAAAATGAAAGAAGAATTTTGGGTAAAATAATAAAATAAAAGTAATTTAAAAAACCTGTTATCTTGTAATAACAGGTTTTTGATTATTTTTTATTTTTGGGTTTGGATCCTTCTTCCCACCCCTCAAAGAATGCGCCAAAAAGGTATAAAATAAAATTTCTAAACCAATTTCTTCTATTTATTTTTTTCATTATTTATTTCTCCTGTTTTTCTTGTTCATTGTTTTTATCTCCGTACCATATTTTTTTGGGCCATTTTTTTATAGTGTTCCAGGACATTTTAAGGAATATGTAAGTTGTAATGGGACCGGTATAGGGGAAGCAGAGTAATAGTTTAATACTCATCCAAATATTATTACCGATTAGAATAATAAAAACAAAAAGAATGTAAATAAGGGAAAGTAATGGGTATGGATCTACAAAGAAAACAGCAGCAACAACAAAAATAATAGTTAATAAAAAGAATAAACCATTAATAAAAACGATAAATTTTCTTTTTTCTTCCTTTATCCTCTCATCATCAAAAATTTTTTCTGCGTTTTTAAAAAACTCAATTACTTTTTCTATAAGCTCCATTTTATCTCCTTTTCTGGTTTATTTGTTTAATTTTTAATTGTTTATATCCCAAAAACATCCTTTCATCTTAATATATTTTATAAGTATTGTCAAGTGTCTTGACATAATTTATTTTTTGTGTAATTATAGTCTTAATTGTGCGGAATGCATAGATAATTTTAAACCAAAGAAGGAGAAAGAATTGAGAGAAGATTTAGTTTTTAGAACAAGGGAGGGGGATATAATTCAATTTAAAGATGGTGAAAATTCGAAAAAACATTTTCGAATTATAGAAAACAATGAATCACCAATCCCGGCTTGCATAGAAATTTATACAAAATCAAAGATATTGGCCGTAGAGCTGAGGTTTAATATCCATAATTTTTTATGGGAAAAAACAGAACAAGAACCAATATCCCTAGCTCCATACCAGCTTGTAAAAATTTTATAGATCAAAATAAAGCAGATCAAAATGATCTGCTTTTATATTTTTTCCTGTTGAAGTTTTGTTGTTTTTAAATGGGAGATAATTTAATTCTATCAAAATGTAATATATAATACTTCGCATAATGTAGATTAATAAACCTATTATGTTAAATAAATAAAACCCTTTGAAATAAGGGTTTTATTTGATGATCATTATCAATTTGAAAATAATAAAACAATTTAAGACGGAATAAATTTTATTCCCAATATAGTTATCTCCGGAGAGAATAAAAACATTAATTTAATAATCAATAAAAAAATACCAATAATGAAAAAGCAAAATAAAATTATTGCCAGGGTAAAAACTATCTTAAAAATTGTTTCCATATGTTTTGATTTTCCGCTCGAGGCGAATCAGCTTTTAGCTGAAATATTAGATAAAATTTAATATTTTTAATAATTTATTTGCTAATATTAGTATATTAACCAATGTCTAAACTATCTATAATATATACTATCTCCAATTCTTAGGTCAATGTAGGTTTTTTTGTTAAAATCTTCTTTTAATCTTTCACTTTTTAATATGAGCAATTTTTCATATTGCTTTTCTAAACTTTCATTAGTATTGAAATAAATTTCTCCCGCTTCTAAAATTTTCACTTTTATTGTATCAACTTCTTGATCAATAATCAATTTTTCAGTTATCATATCCCCTTCTTTGAATAGATCAAAAAGATATATAGCATCTTGTATGTATTTTGGGTCAACAGAAATTTGATTATTAGCTATTTTGTTGGTGGTTAAGTTGTAAATTAGTGGATAATTTTTTTCAGTTATTTCCAGGGGGTTGGTTTCCGTAATAATAAATCCCTCCCTATCCGCATAAAAATATTGTTCATTTTCCATCCATATTATAGCATATTTTTTTTCCTGATATTCAATTTTAATGGTACTAGGGAAATTTTTAATAATTTTTAGAACCTCAAAGGAATATCCGCTTTCCAAATTTTGTCTAAGTTTTTTTTTGTTGAAAAAAAATATATTTCTTTGTGGAAACATGAGCCACAGTTTGTTATTTGTTTGTCTTTCAGTTATTTTTTTTATGGTTTCCGCATCAATCTTGCCAGTTCCTTCTATTTCAAAATTTTTAATTACGAAGAATTGAGAATAGAACAAAAACCATAAAAGAGACATAATTATAATAAAAATCAAAACAGCCACAACCTTAAACCGAAAAGAAAAATTAAATTTTATAAAATTAAAATTAAATTTTTTCTTTTTAACAAAAAAGGGGTTCGAATAATCTTTACTGCTATAGTGCATGCCCCCTTTTCTGGTGTATTTTCTGTTGTTTTTGATTATTTTATTGGGTAGCATATTATTCAGCATAATTCAAGAATTGTTTATCAATTATTAATCCGATAAGTGATGCGCACACATGATGTTCCCCGAATTTATTTATTTGAATATCTTTGTATTTTTTATTATTTAAATATACCTCAAAACCTTGTCCCTTGTTATTTTTTTTAATATTTTTAACTTGCCAATCCCCCCCCTTCTCTAATCCAAAAAATATTTTTTTGCAATTTGCCCCTATTTGGAGGTTTTTTACTAATTCAGCATCATTGTTTAATATTAGTAAATTTTTAGTCCTTTTTGCCAAATATTCATACTCCCCTATCAGTTTTTCCAAACTGGGAAAGCCGTCCAGATAACGCTGGGTAATGCTGTAGATAATAGAGATGTCCGGCTTTACGATTGATAATAAATATTTCATATCTCCAGGAGCAGAGGTTCCCAGCTCTAACACTAAAATTTTCGGAAATTCAGAAAACACAGCCCTGGGTGCACTTAATATTATAGGAAGCCAATTTGTATAACAGCCATAACCGCTTTTTAAATAAAGAATGGAAAGAGGCAAGCCAATTTCGGTATTAAAATTTTTCGGATTAGCGCGAACATCAAATCCTTTTTTAAGTAATATTTTTTTAATTTCTTCTTTTATAAAATATTTATTACTATTTCCAGACACAATAATAATCATGGGGCGGTGAAAAAAAAGCGCCAGTTTAGTTAGGTATTTTAGATAATATTTTAGAATTTGTTTAAATATAGGTTTCATTTGATAATACTTGAAATATATATTAATCTGTAATTACAAAATTGTTATTTTAAATTTAACATTAATTTTAGGGAGAACTAAATATTTGGTTTTATATTTTATCTATTAATACTTATAATACTCATAAGCTGGGGTGCAATTAAAATGCATAAAAATTATTTAGCAGATACTGAAAAAAATAATATCAAATTCAAGGGGCAAAAAATTCGCTCTTTTTTATTTTTTGATTTTCGACTTTTAACTTTATGACTTTTGAATAAAGTATTTATCCATCCGATCAAATGCTTCATTAATATCTTCTTCCGTGCGTCCGAAACTGATTCTAATATGTGATTCTCCATTCGGTCCAAAAGCTATTCCCGGAACAACGGCTACCTGTATATTATCCAATAAATCCAGAGCGAATTTCCATGAATCTTTTTCTTTTAATAATCTAGGGAACACATAATAAGAACTATGCGGCCTGATGTATTCAAAAATATTATTCAGCTTGTCTAAACGCTTACAAATCAAATCCCTCCTGTTGATATAAGCTTCTTTAAATTTTAATGTATCCTGTTTTCCCATTTCCAGCGCCCCCATGGCCGCAAATTGCGAAACAACCGGAGCGCATGTGGCAAGGCAATCATGCACTTTTAATATGTTTTGGATATTTTTTTCATCACTATGTACATAGCCAACCCGCCAGCCGGTCATGGCAAAAGATTTGGAAAAAGAATTGATTCTAATTACTTTTTCTCTAAGCTCCGGAATCTGCGCCAAAGAAAATCTTTCCCTTGAGTCGTATATAAAATCTTTATAAACTTCATCGGATATTAAGAATAAATCATATTCTTTTGCGAGCTTGGCAAGTCCCAAAAGCTGATCACGGGAATAAATGGTTCCTGTGGGATTATTCGGGTTGCAATAAAAGATAGCTTTGGTTTTTGGTGTAATTGCTTTTCTGTATTTTTCCAGATTAAAAGCCCATTCTCGCTCTTCATCCAGTGGCACAAACACGGTTTTACAGCCGGCCAAAGTTAAAACTTCCCTGTAACTTGTATATGTCGGCTCTGGAATTACGACTTCGTCTCCGGGATTAGTAATGGCCAGAAGAGTAGCCGTGATTGCTTCTATAGCCCCTACGGTTACAATTATCTCTTTTTCCCAATCATAATACATCCCCTCTTCAGACAATGATTCTTCTATCAACTCCCTAAGTTCCGGAAGCCCGGGTGAAAGGGAGTATTTCGAAACTATGCCCCTGCGCATCGCTTGTTCCACGCGCCTCTTAATGCATTCGGGCGTATCAAAGCTGGGGATTCCTTGAGCCAAGGAAATAGCATTCGGGTGTTTACTGGCCCGAATTTCTATTTGTTTTATTATTGATAATTGTAAATTTTTTATTCGTTCAAAAGTCATTTTGTGTAAAAATTTATCTCTTAGGTCATCTTAAATTTGATTCAGGATTCATGTCGTCAATTAGTCTAGTGGATTATGAATAAAGTTAAGAGTGACACAGGGTGGTATAGTATTTATTTAATATTGTATTTAATTAACCGATTCAAGAACTCAGAGAAAGAAATTCCTGCCACTTTTGCTGATTCCGGCGCTAGGCTGGTTTTGGTCATTCCGGGAATTGTGTTTATTTCTATAAAGTAAGGTTTTTTATCTTTTTTGCTCCAAATAAAATCAGCGCGGGCCAGATCGCGGCATCCAACTTGTTTATAGATTTTTAAAGCCATCTTCTCCAGCTCTAATTTTACTTTTTCCGGTATTTCGGCGGGGCAGATATGTCTGGATCCACCATCTTGATATTTAGCATTATAATCATAAAAATCAGCAACAACAGGAATAATTTCTGTTATCGGTAAAATACGAATTTTTTTCCCATTACCCATAATAGTTACTGTTAATTCCCGTCCTTCTATATATTTTTCTAACATTATTTCATTACAATGTTGAAAAGCTAATTTAATCCCTTGTTCTAAATTTTTTTTGTCACTAATTATTGAAATTCCAACCGAAGAACCCAATTCCGTGGGTTTAACAACAATAGGTAAGTCTAAAATATCTATTATCCCTTCAATGTTATATTCAGCATTTTTACTTATTACAATATTAGATGCTACATCAAGTCCGGCTTCATGTGCTATTATTTTAGTTTTATGTTTGTTCATAGCAAGAGCACTTGCTAAACATCCGGAAAATACATAAGGCACTTTAAGCATATCAAGCATTCCTTGCAAGCGGCCATCCTCGCCGAATGGTCCATGAAGAGCCGGAAAAACCAGATCAAATTTTTTATTTATACAATCATTAAAAAATTTCTTTAGGTCTTTTTTCGGATCATATTTAAAAATCGTATATTTGGATTTATTCAAAGATTTTTCAATTTGTTTTCCGGTATTGATAGAAATTTCCCGTTCATCGGAAATACCGCCGTATAAAAGCGCTAATTTGATTTTTGACATATAGAGTAAACCCTGAATTATGAATTATGAATTTTGAATCAATTTTGTGTCACTTTAAGTATACAAAAATAGTTTATTTTTTGGCTTTGATCACTCCTAAATTACCAGGCATATATTTTCTCAATACTTCGGGAATCACTACGCTGCCGTCTGCCTGCTGGAAATTTTCAAGTATGGCGATCATCGGCCTGACGCTGGGCAATGCGGTGTTGTTCAGCATATAAACATATTTTTTATCTCCGTTTTTGGAATTGTAGCGCACATTCAATCTGCGAGCCTGCCAATCAAGAAAATTAGACGCCGATCCGGTTTCGCCATAACCGTTTCTTGATGGCATCCAGGCCTCCAAATCAAACATTTTGTATTTTCCGGCGCTCATATCTCCTGTGCATATCTGCAGCACCCTAAAAGGCAGCCCCAGATCTTTATGCAACTCTTTAGATATTTCCACCATTTCATTGTGAAGCTTGTCGGATTCCTCTATGTCAGCTTTAGAAATACAAACCTGTTCAACTTTCATGAATTCGTGTACGCGATAAAGACCCTTTGTGTCTTTACCATAGCTGCCGATTTCACTGCGGTAACACTGGGAAAAACCGCACATTTTTACCGGCAATTGTCCTTCATCTAATACTTCATTGGCATAATAAGCAAGCAAAGAAGGTTCGGCTGTTCCTATTAAAAATTTATTTTCTTTATTTTGTTTTCCCTCCGCATCTACGCCGAAATTTTCTATTTTATATATTTCATCGATATTTTCGTTGAAATTTTTACCGGCAAAATATCCTGAGCCAAAAAGAGCAAATTCACGGACCAATGTCGGCGGTATCATAGGCATAAATCCTCTGGAAATAAGTTTTTCCAAGGCGAACATCATCAGCGCCATTTGCAGGCTGACTCCTTCATTTTTTACATAATACCCCCTGTAACCAGCTACCTTCGCGCCTCTTTCAGTATCAAAAAGATCCAGATTTTTAGCAATTTGAATATGATCTTTAGGTTCAAAATCAAATTTTGTCGGTTCTCCCCATTTAAAATGCTCAATATTTTCATGTTCACTTTTTCCAATGGGCGTATCAGGAGAAGGGATAGTCGGAACTTTTACCATGAGCCCTGTATATTCATCGTTTATTTTTTCCAATTCCTCTTCTTTTTGAGCAATATTTTCTTTTATGTCCCTCCCCTTGTTTACTTGTTCTTCAGTTGGCTTGCCCTTTTTATTGGTTTTAGCTAATTCATTGCGCTCGGCGCGCAATTCATCAATTTTAGTTTGTAAAGCCCTTCTTTCATCATCCGTCTTTAAAAGCTTATCTATATCAATCGTAATATTTTTATTTTTGGCAGCTTCCTTTATTTGTTCCGCATTTTCGCGGATATATTTAATATCTAGCATATATTTATAAAGCTCAAAGTGCAAAATGCAAAATTTAAAGCTTTTAATTAATAACAAAAAATTTATTTAAATTTTTTTGTCATCCCGGACTTGATCCGGGATCCAGGATTTAACGGTAAATTAGGTTATATTAAGTTAATAATCAAATTCCGTTTTTACGGTTCCCTCCTGTATTCCGGACAGCCTAGGGCTTCCGGAGTGACAAATAGGAAATAAAACAAATAAAAACATTACCCCCAAGGGGAACTGAGTTTGCTATATTCAAAGTATGACAAATAATTATTTACGTACATATTTTCTTTTGTTTATTTTTTTGATTTTATCAGCTAAAGCCTTTTGAATATCAATATTGGTTCTTTTGGCCAATAGGAGGGTTACGATAATCACATCTGCTAATTCGCCGCCCAGGGCATCTTGCTTTTTAGCATCTCTTTTTTCTTTTCTTTGATAGCCGCTATACAAAAGTATCTCATCGCTCAACTCACCTACTTCCTCTGTTAATTTAGCCATCCAGGACAATAATATTTCTTTTTCAGTATCATCAGAATGTAAACAATCTACAAGTTTTTTCTCTTGTTCATCGATAAATTTTTGCAAATTTTTATCCATAGCTTAATACTAAATACTTAATAATTTATACTAATTTTAGGCTTCATTAAAGGAAAGAGTGAAGCTTCTCTTACCGTGCTATCTATCATAAAAGCAAATAATCTCTCGCCAAATCCAAAACCGCAAGTCGGGGGCATGCCATGTTCAAGCATTTCTACAAATTCCCAATCCGGCATCATAGCCTCTTCATCACCGGATTCCAAAAGCCTTTGCTGTTCTTTAAAGCGCGCTCTTTGTTCGGTCGGATCATTAAGTTCAGAATAACCGTTGCCGATCTCCGCTCCGGCGATCAATATCTGGAATCTTTCTGTCAAACCCTTATTACTCTCTTTTTCTTTTGCCAGAGGCGAGATCAATTTAGGATGATTTACCAAAAACGCCGGTCCGGAAATATTTTTACGGCAATATTTCCAAAGAGTATCAGTCAATCTTTCTCTATTATCTCCTTCATACTTTACTTTTAATTCTTGTAATTTGTTTTTTATTTCCTCTTCACCGGTCTTTAGAATATCTATCCCTGTCTGTTTCAATATTTCCTCGCGATAATCTACTTCCGGCCATTCACGATCCAGGTCATATTCATGTTCTTTGGTTTTGAATTTTGTTGTTCCGAATACTTCCTTGGCAATAGTAATATAAAGTTCCCTTGCCAGCTTCATGCCGTCTTGATAATCAGCATAAGCCCAATAAAATTCCATATTAGTAAATTCCTGCAGGTGATTGGGGCTGCTGCCTTCATTTCTGTAGATCCTGCCTATCTCAAATGTTTTATCAAAACCGGCAGCCATTAATCTTTTTTGCCACAATTCTCCTACTGAAATACGTAAAAAGATATCCATGTCAAAATCATTGTGATGAGTTCTGAAAGGAGTAGCCTCAGCTCCTCCCGTGGTAGTCTCCAAAGTTGGTGTTTCTACTTCAAAAAAACCTTTGCTTTTCATAAATTCTCTGGTCACATTCCAAAATTTAGATTTTTTTACAAACACATTACGCAATTCATCATTCATTAAAAGATCCAAGTATCTTTTTCTGTATCTTTCTTCATCTTCTTTCAATCCGTGCCATTTTTCAGGTAGAGGTAGAAGAGCTTTGGTCAACAATCTAAAATCTGATGCCATGATACTGTTCTCCCCTCTATGGGTTACAAAACATGTGCCGCTAACATCCACAAAATCCCCGATATCTATAAATTTATCCAATATTTTATAATTGTCAGAGCCGATTTCTTTTTTGGAAAAAGCAATCTGTATCTGTCCGCTGGATTCTTTTAGGTTGATAAATGTCAGATTGCCGTGCCCTCTTTTGCTCATAATTCTTCCGGCAATAGCCACAATCTCTTTGTTTTGCTGTAATTTTTCAAAATTATCCAGCACATTTTTTATGGTGTGGGTTTTATTTGATTTGGCTGGATATGGATTGATTCCTATAATATTTTTTAATTCTCCTAACTTTCGCAAACGATCATCGCGTTCATTAATTTTTTGTTCTGGCATAAATTTATTTATAAGTTAAGTTGAATATAATAAACAATTAACTTTGATTAAAAATATAAAATTAGATGCTCAACTTTAAGCACCTTATCTATATATTTTAAGATATTTTACAAAAAAAGTCAAAATAAAAAATCATCCTATTTGAATGATTCTTTATTTAAGTTTTTGTCTATTTTAATCCTTTTTTGATTAATAAGATTTTTTGTTATTTAAAAGTTAAATATTATTGTATGTCCACTATCCTGTATTCAATTTCCCCCCTTGGCGTGGAAACTATTACAGTAGCATCCTTTTTTTTACCTAAAAATGCTTGCCCAATAGGAGATTCATTGGAAATTTTTCCCAACAAAGGGTCTACCTCATTAAAACTAACTATAGTATATTCCTTTATTTTTCCTCCCGTTTCTACGGTTATTTTAGAGCCCATACCTACTTCATTCTTTTTTCCATCACCCCCTACCACAATTAAATTTTTTAATTGTTGACTAAGTTCAGCAATCTTACCATCATTAAAGGCTTGCGCGTCTTTGGCCTCGCTATACTCAGCATTTTCTGAAAGATCCCCCATTTCTTTAGCAGCTTGAATACGGTCAGCAATTTCTCGTCTTTTTGTGGTTTTTAGATATTCTAATTCATTTTTTAATTTTTCGTAACCCTCTTGAGATATAATTTGATCAGTCATATTTTTTTTAATACTAGTTATAAATCTCGAATAAAACCGAGAATGATGTTAGTGATAATATTTAATATAAAACAAAATAAAAAATTTTGCAAGAGCAGAAAATAAATTGAAAATAAACAAGTTTAAATTGGTTGTTATTTTTAGTTTTTCACTCTCCGTTTTTATTTTCTACGATTGCCGCTATTAATATTAAATATCCTATTCCCAGAGGATGATTTAAATAGGGGCTAAAAAAGTTAATAGTAGATATCACAATTAATCCAATCAGCAACCCCAGGATTTGAAATTTGAAATTTGAAATTGGAAAATTTACAAATCCTATATGCAATATTCTAGAAATTAATAATGAATATGCAATTAGTCCACCAATACCCAATTTGAGCCAGATATCCAGCCACCCCCATTCAAAAGCATAGGTAGTATAATTTCCATTAATACTGGTTTCTAGTACTCTTGGGTCATTTGATTTATAGGTAACCGTAGCACCAAACCCACTTCCTAAAATCGGCGCTTTTTTTATCTCTTTCCATAATTCCGGTAGTAAGTTCCAACGGGATGAAACCCCGGCTTCTCCGGAAATTTGACTTGCTCTTTTTGTAAGTAACTCTCCCGCGTTATATGATCCGGTTGGACTGGGATAGGGAAATTTTACAATGATTATTATGAGCACAAAACTCATAATTGTAATAGCCAAAAATATTGATATAAATCTATAAATTCTTTTTACTAAAGTGTCATTCTGATCGCCAGTGAAGAATCTTGTCATAATATAGGATTCTTCGTTTCGCTTCGCTGCATTCAGAATGACAAACAGGAATAAAACCCCAAGTCCAACAACAAGCCCCACCCAGTTACTGCGAGAAAAATTTATAATAGTTACTGCTAAAAATAGAACAGAGAGATTAAAGGTAGTATAGTCGAAAAACTCCCCCCTTGTCATTCTAAATGAAGTGAAGAATTTCGCAACCAAACGAATAGCCCTGATAACACGAGATTCTTCACTGGCGCTCAGAATGACATTTTTTGTGTTTTTTAATATTAAATAAGAAAATAATGCAAAAAATCCAATTAAAACATAAATATGGGACTGAAAAAATATTCTATAAAATCCCCCTTCTATCAAGGTAATCTCCCCCACCCCCGTAGTGCGCACCCACCTGTAAAGGGATGGCATAACAGAAGTCATTTCGTGGGAAAAAATATATAAAAGAATAAAAGTTTTGATAGATATCCAAGAAATAGAAGCTAAAAATACAGCAGATAAATCATTTAAGAATGGACTTTGGGTATTTTTCGGAACACACGACACCCCTTGATTTTTATTAAAAACAGAATAAACAGGAAATATTAAAGAAAAATACACCCAGCCGTTAAAATCAAAGAAAACATTATGAAAGTCGTTACCCTGAAGCAATCCATTTATAGCTCCCCACGCGATAAAAATAAATAGAGGGATAAAATATGATTTAATGTCATTGTGAGGAGCCGGGTGACGAAGCAATCCCTTAATATAGTGATGAATACGAGATTGCCATATCATTCCGTTGTTGTTTCGTTCCTTGCAACGACAGAGTGTTAATATATATTTTGAAAACCAAACCGACATCAACACCAACCACAAGGCGACCCTAATAGAAATATTAAGCCCCCCCAACCCTAAATAAAATAAATAACCCTTAGAGCTGATAAAAAGTTCGGCTAAAACAATTGAAAGTCCCCAGCGCAGATTATACAAAGAAAGTATCAAAACCACAAAAACAATAATACTAAAACTTATTTGATTAAATTCCGGAATTAAATACGCAAAAATAGACAATAATTCTATTAATACTATAAAAAGAAATGTAGTCTTAAATAATTTGAAATTCATATTAAAATGTAAAAACAGCAACTTAAATTTTTTAAAATCAACTTTTTATCTTTAACTATTGCTTTTAGTTTTTTGTTCTTAATTTAATTTGTGTTTCTTCTTCACTATTTCCATGGCTTTTTTATATTTTTTGACACCAGGAAGAAAGGGTAGCCATTTGTATGTAAATGACGGTAGCCAAGAGCTCATGGTGTGCCCCCCACCCTTGATTTGAAATAATACTCGGTCAATCCAAATGCCAGTATGTCCCTCTTCTAGCATTGTGAGCCATAAATCCCAATCTTGAAACCTGGTTATATTTTCATCCCAGCCCAACATAGGGAAATGCTCTCTTCGAATTATGGCCGTAGAATGAATATGGGGTATCTGTTTTAATTTTTCTGCGTCAAAAGGCCACAATTTAAACAATTTTCGGCCATGTAAATGAGAGGGGTAGGCGTAACTTGCTTGTAGATTTTCTTTTAATGTTTTAAGCATTGTTTCCAGCGCGTCTGGCTCTAAAATAATATCAGCATCGCAAAACAAGAGAAATTCTCCTTTTGATTTTCGAAAACCTTTGTTGCGGGAATACGGTGCGCCGTGATTTTCCTGATTATGCATCCATTCTATTTTTATGCCAAATTCATTTTTAGACCATTCAATTATTTTTATCAATTCATCTGTTGATCTATCATTTACTACAACAATTTCATAGTTTTGGTAAGTTTGATTTTGGATGCTTAAAAGGCATTTTTTAATTTTGTCCGCCTGATTATAAAGTGGAATAATAATTGAAACCATATAATATTTTAAAGACTTATGATATCATGGATTTTTTTAGCTTGACCTTGCCAATTAAATTCTTCCATAGCTCTTTTTCTGCCCTGTTCACCTAGTTTTTTAGCTGTTTCTTTGTCGGTTGCAAGTCTGATTATAGCACTAGCTATGCGATCGATTTTTTCTGGATTAACCAGTATTCCGGTAGTACCGCCCAAAACAGCATCACTTACCCCTCCAGAATCTCCGGCAATGACCGGTTTACCATAAAGCGCGGCTTCCAGATACACAATCCCAAACCCCTCAAAATCATCTACAATTTTTCTACTTAACTGTATAAATATATCACATTTTTCCATCCATGCCCATTTTTCTGTGTCATTTGGTGATCCTATAAAAATGATATTTTTGTTATTATTTGTTAATTTTTTTAAATATTTTTCATCTGGTCCTGTTCCGGCAATTACATAATATAAATTTGGTACCACCCTCAAGACTTCCGACATCGCCTTGATTGCCATATCAACCCCCTTTCTCTTTACTAAGCGTCCAATGCTAAATAAAACTGTTTTATTTTTCAGTTCGTATTTATTTTCTATTTGAGTTATAGTTTCCTGATTACGAGTTATAAGAGGTTCTATTCCAGGATTAACAACATGCAATTTTTCCGCCATCAATTTACTTTTTAATGTTTTAACTGATTCGCCCCCGGATGATGACTCTAGAAATTTTTTCACAATTTCTTTTGTGTACTCGCTTACACAAATTATATTTTTTGCATTTTGAAGTATTTTTATCGCTATTTTTTTCTTTCTTTTCTTTCGCATTGCAAAAGTAATATCCATGCCATGAATGAAAACCGAATAAGGGATATTCATTTTTTGGCAAACAAAATAAGCAACAGTTCCAAGCGGTAACAGATGGCCGACTAGTACATGGTTTATTTTATTTTTTTTTATAGTTTGTTTAAGTTGCCAAATAGCCGGTAACCACTTCGGCCAAATCCACCATTTTGTCAGTTTTCTATCATTGTTGTGTAAAACGACAAGTTCATCCGGAAAATTTTTCATCAAATTTCCGTAATAATTTGCAACCCCACCCTTAAACGGCGGATATTCTATTGTAAATAATAAAGTACGCATTGTGAATGCAATTTTTAATTTTTAATTTATACACTTATTTTATATATTTTTTTTAGCAAAAGAACTTAAGATACTTTTTATATCATCTTTTTTTATTACCCCCATAAAATAAATTCCCATGAAATAAATAAGCGCGGAGATTAGTATTGTTGCGAATATATTGATATATATTTTCCAGTACCAGGCAAATATTCCCATTAAAATTGATATTAGCACAACTTTCATCATTGGTAAAAATAATTTTTTCGGTCTGATTTTTATAAATTTAGATACGCTAATCATGCCGATTATAAACATAAAAAAATTACTGGCAAATACTGTAATACTAGCACCTGCCACATTGAATTTAGGAATTAATATTATATTTAATATTATACTAAACATAAGAGTGATTCCCATGTTTCTGGTGTTTACTTTTTGTTTGTCACAGGCATTGAGAAGAGCACCAATGGGAAAATTTAAAAATAAAAACGGTAGAGCCAGGATAATGATCCTTAAAGAAGAAATTGATGCCAAGTATTCCGGTTTGAACAAAAGCATTATTTTATCGGTAATAACCATAACACCAACAGTAATAGGCACCGAAATAATTGTTAAATAATTAAACCCTCTTTCAAAGGTGATGAGCAACTGATCTTTATTGTTTTTCCAATAATCCGCAAAGGCCGGATATAAACTGGCGATAAAAGCCATAGGCAAAAACTGCAAAGCAAATATTATTTTAAAGGCGATTTGATAAAGTCCTACATGGTAATCACTTGCCAGCTTGGAAAGCATCACTGTATCTAAATAGGTGTATAATTTTTGATATATTCCAAATACGGCAAATGGCACGGTTAATATCATGAATGATTTAATGCCAACAAAATTAAAAACGGGTTTGATATTAATTTTCCACTTAAACACAAGTAATGCGGAAGAAAGCAGAAATCGGAACATGGCCCCAATGATCATTGCTAACATTAAAAACTTCAATCCAAATCCGAGATATATAAATACAATGCCCAAAATCATGACAATCAACTGGGTCAAAACACTGGAGATGCTTTCCCAGAATAAATTATGGAATCCGCGGATAGCGGCAAAGAATGTAGTGGAAAGTGAATCCATAATCATTAGCGCAACAGACATGTAAATTAACTGCCGGGTTAAGGGTGGATAATGTAAAATATTAGCCAAGGCAAATACCAAAAATCCTGCCCCAAAAATCAAGGGCAGTTTAATTGCCATAATAATATTTATAAATCTCTGTGCCCCTTCTTTCGCCTTGGCCACCTCGCGGGTCAGGATATTGGCCTGCCCCAGATCAACTATTGTGATAAATATGGAAGAAAAACTTATTGCTAGATAATACCTACCTAAATTGTCCGGTGCCAAATAGCGCGCCAAAAAAGTAAAATATGCTAAAGTGATTATTTTTTGAATAATTAGAGCAATGGTAAAATAAGAAGTATTGCGGGCAATGTTTGTTATTTTTTTCATAATTACAGGACTCTCACAACTTAACAGAGTCTTTTTGGGTAAATATATAAGTTCTAAATTAATTAATTTTACTTTATATATTATACCATAAACAATGATTAAAAATCTACAAAAATAAAAACCACTATTGCGTAAGAAATAGTGGTTTTTATTTAAATTTTTCAGTATTACATTATGTATAAAGCGATATTCTACTTCAACAATTCAATTTCTTCTATTTTTATGTCTTTAAGCGGATGGTCTTTTTCGTTCTTTTCTACTCCCTCTATTTGGTCTATTATTTCCATACCCTCAACCACATAACCAAAATTGGTGTGGCGGCCGTCAAGCCAAGGAGTAGCTTCTGCGGTGACGATAAAAAATTGAGAACCATTGGTATTTGGCCCGGAGTTGGCCATAGCCAGTGATCCGCGAACTAGTTTGTGGTCATTGAATTCATCTTGAAATTTGTATCCCGGTCCGCCCATTCCGTGAGTCGCCCAGTTTTCATCCCTGCTGTTCGGATCACCGCCTTGGATCATAAAATTCTTGATAACCCGATGAAAAAGAGTGCCGTTGTAAAAACCTTCTTTAGCAAGCTTAAGAAAATTATTCACGGTTACCGGCGATTCATCAGCATAAAATACAAATTTGATATCACCGTAGTTTGTTTTCATGACAGCTTGTTTATAAACAGCCGCTAAATTTTCTAATTCCATAGTTTTGGTATTATTGTTTAATTTATTATTTGCAGTTTGATTATTGCCCTGCTGGTTTATTAACGGTTTACTTTCTTCGGTTTTGCCGATTTGCGGAGTAGTGCCGTTTTTTAATTCATTAATGCGCATCATGGCCTCCGCCTCATCATTTTTCTTGTTGACGTCAAGAGGAGCCGTTCTTTCATCTAGTTTATTTTGATTCATATTGCCCGCGCATCCGGCAAGCAGAATCGTGATGATAAAAAGTAAAAATGTTTTTTTCATATTGTTTTTAATTAATTTTTAAATTGACTCAGATATAGATTATCTCTTTATTTTACTAATAAGTATACCTAATAGCCAAAATATTTTCAATGTCAGATATTGATACCACGAGTGCCATTTTTTGAAATATTTCAACATAGAATCCCTGAAATATATCTGAGTTTTACCCCGCGGTACCTGACCGAAGCTTTTTCCTACATAATCAATGCATTTTGCAGCCGGAGTATACATCAACTTCCATTTAGTGTCTTTTAGCTGCCGGCAATAATCAACCTCTTCAAACCATATAAAATACCGTTCATCCAAACCGCCTAATTGCTCAATAACTTTTTTTCTAATCATAAAAAAAGAACCGCGGATGGAGTCGACTTCAGCTTCTTTTCTGTAATTAAAGTTTTTTTGCAAATATCCATTGAGAATGTCGGGAAAAATATGGGGCAGTTTAAGAATAATCGCTAATTGGTCCAAAAAACGGGGAAAACGCCTGACATGCATAATATCTTCTCCTTTTTTATTAATCAAATTGCATCCGGCAATGCCCACATCCTGATGATTATCCACCCAATCAACCATATTTACAAGAGTGTCATTTATAACCCTCATATCTGGATTTAACAGTAAAACATACTCCCCCTGCGCTTGTTCAATGGCTTGATTATTTGCTTTTGCAAAACCGGCATTATAATTATTTATAATCAAATTAACTTGTGGAAACTCCTTAATTATCATTTCGGGCGTGCCGTCGCGCGAATGATTATCCACCACAAAAACCTCAAAATCAAAATTCAGATCAGACGCAAAAACAGCTTTTAGATTGTTCCTCAATAGATCCCGAACATTCCAGGAAACTATGATTATTGATAACTTCATTATAAATTTTAAATTCAAAATTTTTAATATTTTATAATTTTTTTCCTTGCTTTCCATAAATTAATAAATTCTGCCAATAAGTATCTTTCAAATAAAACCGCATAAACTATCATTTTAAACTCATGCCGGATTATGGCTAATTTATTCCTGAAATTCTGCAAGCGCCAATATTTTATAAAAATAATATTTTGATGTAAGAATGACCATTTTTTACATTGTTTATTTTTGTTTTTTCGATTTATGGCAATTTGCAGATTTCCCCGACCCTGTTCTGATGCAGTACGATCATGATAAAAAATAGCATCTGTAACGCACCTTGATTTAAATCCTGCCAAAAATAAGCGATAAGCCAAATCCGCATCTTCTTTATACATAAACATAAGATTGTCAAAATAACCGTTATTATCTTTGACTTTTTCCAGCGCGTTCAAACTATACATGGCGGCAGCCCCTGATGGTCCGAGAATATTTATAGACATTTTTTTTATCTCCTCATTATTTGAAAATGTTGAGACTGGATTTTTTTTGCCTTGCGCAATATCAAAAAATAGTAATCCGGATTTCATTTCAATTCCCAATGTATCTATAATGTCCGTTTTCTCTTTTTTATTAAAATCCCATCTCATAATCCTCGGACTTACCGATCCCAATTCGCCGTCTTTTTCCATTGACGCCAGCATTTTTCCGATCATCTTGTTCTCGATCAGCATATCCGGATTTAGAGCTAAATAATATTTTGACCCTGATTCTTTTGCTCGGGATATCATCATGTTATGCGCTCTGCCGAATCCCAGGTTACTGCCCTGAAAAATTATTTTAATTTGCGGATATTTCTTTAAAATTTTTAAATTTCTGTCATTAGTATTTTCCGAACAATCAACAGCCAAGACTAAAACAGATTCTTGATCTATCCCGGCAAATAAAGATGATAAAAAAATAGGCAAATATTTAAGTGTATATTCACCATATGCAATAAAACCAATTGCAAGTTTATATTTCATAAAAACTAATAATGAAAAGCTAAAAGCAACAATTTAAAGTTAACAAATTAATTTATTATTTTGATATTTTAAGTGTTATTTTTAAATTTTAGTTTTTCGCTTTTAACTTTTAAATCACCATCTTATCCTGCAATTTTTCTTTTGCTAAAATTTGCGCTTCCAAATAACTATCAAAAGTTCCGGCATCAAGCCAAGCCCCTGTAATCATTGCGACTTCTAGTTCATTTTGTTCTAAATACCAATTATGCAAATCCACAATTTCAATCTCGCCCCTTGCAGACGGTTTAACGCTTCTAGCAACCTCGATTACCCTGGAATCAAAGATATAAACTCCGGTCAAGGCATAATCTGAAATCCATTCACTTGGTTTTTCAATTATTGTATCCGCTTTCATTGATTCGTCAAAGCGCACCACGCCGAATCTTTCCGGATCAGAAACTTTTTTTGCAAAAACCTTACCGCCCCCTGTAAAATTTTTAATATGTTCACTGAGGTCATCTTCAAAAATATTATCACCCAAAATCATGGTTACATTATCATTTCCGATAAATCCATCCCCAATAATAAAGGCATCGGCCAATCCCCTTGGGGTTTCTTGAACTTTATAAGAAATTTTTATTCCAAATTTTTCTCCACTGCCGAGTAAATGTAAAAATTTTTCCGCATAATCCGGTGCAACAATTATTAGGATATCTTCAATACCCGCTTTAATTAAAGTATTTAGCGGATAGTAAATCATTGGTCTATTATAAACCGGTAAAAGCTGCTTACTGGTTATTTCTGTACATGGTCTAAGCCGCGTTGCATTCCCCCCCGCAAGTATTATTCCTTTCATTGTTATTCATTTCGCGAATCCACACATAAGTGTGGTATATGCGAATGTTAATTATTTATAGGTATTAAATATATTATCAAATAAAATACAGCTTGTCCATATTTAGTTTATTTAATAATACTGGGTAGTGGGTTTAAATTTTTGTTCTTTTTCTTATTTCCGCTTCTATCAATCTTCTATCCTGTCCATATTTAAATCTGCTCAAAGCCTTGATCTTTGCAGCTATTGCCGGATTTTCTACCCCGGAAAGCGGCCATGGCGTGCTCATGGAAAAAGGTCGGCTAGATGTATTGTTAATCAACAGGCGAACATAAGTAGTATATTTTTCAATATTAATCAGATCATATTTATTAAATACTGGGCTAAATTCTTTTTCTAAGACTTCCGCATCCTCTGAGCCAATCTTGAAAAGTATCCATGTGCCCACATTGCCAAAAACCGCATCCTTAATGGATGTGTCTTGGCCGCGGGATAATTGTCCTAAATATTGATGCGCCATGGTGAGGTTTAAACCGTATTTTCTAGCCTCTGAGAGTATGGAACATATTGAATCAGTAGTAAAATTTTGAAACTCATCAATATATAAATAAAAATCAGTTCTCTTCTCTCTTGGTATATCAGTTCTAGAAAGCGCGGCCATAAGTATTTTTCCAATAATAATCATACCCAATAAATATGCATTCATTTCACCAACTTGCCCCTTAGACAAATCGATTAACAAAATCTTCTTCTTGTCCATCACTTCTCTAAAATTAAAAGAACTTTCTTGCTGTCCAATAATGGGGCGCATGGTATCATTGGATATAAATTGGGTTAATTTACTGGTTACATAGGGCACCACATTAGCCAATGCCGCGTCTCCGCCGGCTTTTTCTGCTTCTTTTCGCCAAAAATCAACTACGGTGGGGTCGGAACATTTTTCCAATTTCATTCTCCTAAAATCAGGGTCAGCAAGGACCTTTGGTACTTCCATTAAAGTTGAACCTGACGCGGGATCACTCATAATTAGAAGCAGCGCATTACGCATATATTGCTCAAATATTGGTCCCCCCGTAGCTTTTAGATCATATAATTTATCAAATATTTTAATAAGTTCATTGATTACAAATGTTTTTTGTTCCGGATAATTCGGGTCGTATGATAACAAATTTAAAGCAAGCGGTCTCTCCGTGTCTGCCGGAGCAAAAAGAATCACATCTTCTGCCCGTTCGGCCGGAACACGGGTAATAATATCTTCAATTAAGTCTCCATGCGGATCCAAAACGCATACCCCCTCACCGTTTAGAATATCCTGAACAGCCATGTTGGCCATAAACATAGATTTACCACCGCCGGATTTACCAACTACATACATATGGCGTCTTCGATCATCCCTGCTTATCTGTATGTCTTTTTTTACTCCTCTGTAAATATTCGCACCAAGAATAATTCCTGTTGCGGATGTATCTGCTGGGGCCGGAGCATATTTAGCATTAAGCCATAAGATATTGGGGGTTTCTGATGTTTTAAGCGGTAGATGATAAAGACTAGCCAATTCTTCTGTATTCAAAAGAAATCCTATATCACGATCATAACGCCTATAAATAAAACTGTTTATTATTTTATCATGATTGCTGGTTTTTATATTTTGACTAAAACTGTTCCCGTATTCATAGTGATTGAACTGTGCAAAGGCATTACCTAAATTATTCAAATATACACTTGCTTTTCCAGGTGTTTTAGCACTGACTACTATGCGTAAATTAACATCCAATCCAGCTTTGCCATTTTTTGATTCTATTCCCTTAAGCATTTCTTCTTCCATGGCTGTCAGGCGCGGAATTTGGCTATTTTGCTGAAACTGTTCTTCTTTTGGTTTAGATATAAATAATTTGATAATATCCAATACCACGGAAAAAATTTTATTTCTAGTGCCGATACTGATTGATTCCTGCAGGGATTTACCGCGCCTGATGTTTGAAGTAATATCTCTTATTGTTCTATGCCAAAACGGTCTGGCGCTGCGTACTACATATTGAATTGCTATCCCTTCTTCATCATCAAGTTTAGATAATACATTTATAATAGAATTCATAGGGTCTGTTTCGTGGTTTTGATAAGTTTTAATCGGATAAATAAAACTTCTTCTAGTCTTTAAGAATCCGGCTACAATTTCACTGTTTGGCTTAAAAATATTATAATCATCCACTTCTTCTATAACCGCCGATGGATAATGAGCGCTTATTTGTTGTTCAATATATCTTCCCATTTCTCTAGGAGCAACAACATAAAAAGCTATCTTTTTTTTACTGGCAACAACCTCAAAAGAAAAATGATCATTCCTACCAAAAAGCCAAGCGCGCAAACCCCTTTGAGCTCTAAGGCCGCCAATACTAGCAAAAATAGTTTCCCCCACAGATATATCCTCTCTTATTTCCTGAGTGGTGGGTTCTTTCGTTTCATCTCCGGGACGCTCTTTAGGTAATCTCACCAAATAAATAATATGATCGAAATATTTGCTTTTTTGTATAAAATCCTTAAAAATTCTTTTGGTAAGCCAAAGCACCATCAATAACACAAGAAAGATGGATATAAAATATATAATTGTTGGTGAAATTATATAAATATTTGATTGTGATAATTGATAATCCATATTAATTTTGTGAATTAGCAAGTGTTATAATCGCAGCAAAATATTTATCCGTAGTTAAAATATCTTCAATTACCCACCCTTTGTTGCTGGTTGAAGATGACGGAGTTATATATTGCCAAATGGATTTATACTGAGGTGATAAAATCAACTCACTTTTTATTTTACTGCCAATTGATCCGGGTTGTTTTTGTGCAAGCAAGGCATAAGTAGTAATTTCTTTTTGATTAGGGTTTATTAGTTTGGCAACTTTCTCTATAAAATCATTATTATTTTGAAATTCTATTTTAAAGGGTAATTTATATTTAATTATAATATTAACAGATTCTCCCGGATCAACCTGTGACCAATTAGCAAAAACCGTTTTATTTAACTCATCATAAATAAATGTTTCACTTTCTTCGTCATAGATCGCATCGTCTTCGTTTTTTCCAACATCCTCATCTTTTATCCAATCGGGTTCCGGCTGTTCAAAGTATTTTTTAGGCGGAGCCTCAAAACCACTTACTTCTATAAGCTTACTTCCCTGTGGCACATAAATTCTCATCCAATCAACATTTCTTACCCCTGTAAATTTTTCTCCCTTCGTGCCTGTATGGGTTCGCTTTATTTCCAGAGTATTGATTATAGATCCATCACCCAGAACCTCGGCTTTATGACTTATTTCTTCTTGTATTTTTTTATCACTTTTTTGGCCGGCAATATTAGTATTTACAACCATTAAATAATCTTTGGTTTGATTTTTCATTTCTCCCCCAAAATCCAATTTACTAATTTTATCTTGTAAGACTTCGTCATTAAAATAAAACAAGATATGTTTTTCATTTGCTGATTCTCGAATCAATTTTAACAAGTCCACAAATGAATCTTTATTTAACTTTTGCGGTAAATCTGTAATAATTTTTTCAAACAAATCCCCTATTATTTGTTTCGGTTTTAGGGTTATGTCTTGTTTTTGTTCCGCTAGATCCTGGGTGATTTCCCAAAAATTATCTGCAGTAAACACTTTTCCATATTTTTCCGTCATATCAATGGGTCCCATAATTTTCAGAAATTTTTCCATAACGGTCGGCGTGAAGCTTATTACTCCATCCACGGTCGGACCGTCGCTTTTTTCATAAAACCACATCAGCTTGCGTGCTGTTTTTGGCCAATCAGGCCACCAATTTGCATCCCAAAAATGCCATAAAGGATTTACCAAATGAAGTGGTTTGGGAGCAACAATCTTGATATCAAGACCAGCTTCAGTGTCGTATGTTCCGCCACCAGGAACATCTAAATTAGTAATCTGACCGTCGGCAAAATCTATTACAGCAAAACTACCCATAAATCCTCCACTGGCGCGCATTTCTGTGTTATTTTGAAATACAAGCATATACCTCTTATCTATTTCAAATCCTAAAAAAATTTTTAATTTTTCTAATATGTCAATAAATTCAACCAAACCACTATCCACTAATTCAAGTTTTTCTTTTAAAATAATAAAGGTTTCTAAGTATTCCTGTGGTATATCCCTTAAGTTAATTTGGGAAATAATAATTTTTAATTCTTGAATATTTTTACTGATAATTTTTCCGTGAGTGTAAAAACTATCTATTATATCTTTAATAGATAGTTCTTCTTTTTTTTCAAAAATACTAAGCGCCGAAGTGAATTGATTGCCTATTTCTGATGCTATTTCCCCCCCCCTTAAAATTGAATCTGCCATGGAAGCTAACTTTAATTTTTGATTTGGCAGAGTATGAAGAATACTAAGCAATCCGCTAATTTTTTCTATCTCTTTTTGCGCTTCAAAAAAACTATTTCCAGCCTGGACAAAACCTTGATTGGCGTGTGCAAAATTTAAATCAGCCATAGATCTGGAAGCAATTAAAATGTCATTAATAGCTGATTCTGATGCCCCCAAAACTCTCCCGCGCAGGGCATCTAAATTTTGATAATAATCTATAGCTCCGAACGGAGAAATTAAAATCATTAAGATAAAAACAAAGACAAGTAATGATTTTAAAATTGACGGTCTTCTATGGGTATATATACCCCTATTTTTTATCAATCTGGAAATAAATTCTCTATTTTTTAAAAGTGCAGATTCGGGGTTGATGCCAAGTATTTTTTTTAATAAATTATTCTTCTTTATTTCTCCGCCCACTCCTTCAATTTTATCTTTTATTAAAGCGGGTGTTTTAATAGACGAAAAATTGGTTCTCTCAAGGGGGGAATTGGGGCAAGGAGAAGTGGTCTCTACCCGAAAATCAAAAAAACTAACAACAAATTTAAGCAGGGCAATATTTAAAACACCAAAAAATCGAGCTACAAACACAAAAATATATCCAATTTTGAAACTTAAATAAAATACTCCGTGAATCAAAGAAAAAATTAAAACAAATATTAATTTAACGGGTGCAAAAAATGAAAGTCTTCTTATTTTTTTGTAATTTTTTTTATCTTCGAGCCCGTTCTTATTAAAAATTTTTTCTTTGGACCATGAAAAATGCGGAAGAATATCTTTATTTTTTTGAAAAATGGTTTTGATTTGTAAATTTAACCTGTTCAAAAAAGTTTGTTTTTTATTTTCGTTATTAAGTAGAGAAAATTTTGTTGCCGGCGGAATTTTTTTAAAATTAAAAATATTAAATTTTTTTGGTTTCTCAAACTCTGAATTTTCATGAAAGAAAAATTGCGGTTCCTCTTCTTTTTTAGGTTTGAAAAAAAGAAAAAAAGAAAAAAATCTACTCAAAAAAGATTTATTCTTTAAGTTTTCTTTTTTTTCTTCATTTGTAATAAATTTATTCAAATTTACCAAAAAGGGAGAAGGCCTTTCTTTATGGCTGGTATATAATATTTTTTTATTCTCTGACATAAATTTCAAAAGTTTGTCTGGCGCATTTGTCCCAACTGTATTTTTTTACTTGCGCAAACCCTTTTATTTTTAACTTTTCCCTTAAATCTTTATTTTCCATAATTTCAATAATTTTTTGTATTGCGTCACTCTCTTTGTCTGGATTAAAATAAAGCGCAGCATCTTCCAATATTTCCGGCATACAGGTTTTATTGGAGCTTAGTACCGGAACACCGTGATTCATGGCCTCTAGTGGCGGGAGGCCAAATCCCTCGCAAAATGAAGAAAAAATATAGGCAAGGGCTTTGCTGTAGATTTTGGCTAAATCTTGATCAGACACATATCCAGTAAAAATAATATTAGTGAAATCGCGGTCTTTTACATAGGTTTTTAGACGTTTATAAAAATAATCCTCTTTCCCAACTAAAACCAAGCTTAAATCCGGATATTTTTTTCTTATTTTAGAAAAAATGTTAACTAACCCCCCCAGGTTCTTGTGGGGATAAGCATTACCCACATATAAAAGAAATGGCACCCTTATATTATACCCCAATGACATGCTTTTGTCACCTGCTTTTAATTTCATTAAATCATTAGAAACTCCTTCGTAAGTAACCACAATTTTATCATTTGAAATACTGAATTGATTGATAATTTCTTGTTTTGTAAAACAAGACACCGCTATTACTTTTTGCGCATTCTTAATACCAGATTTAATAATCATCTTATATCCAAGGTGTTTTATTTTATAAAAAATAGGGCTCAATGTACTTGCTCTGGGGGTGGGAAATTTAGTCAATATCAGGTCGTGGATAGTGACAATATATTTAGTCGGACAAATCAGGGGTACATTAAAATGCAAAAAATGCATAAAATCCAATTTTTCTCGCAAGATTAAATAAGGCATCATGATTTGTTCTAAAACAGAATACCAGCGAGCACGAACCAACACTTTTTTTACTTTTGGATTTTTGGTATTAAAAATATCAAAGCTATCTAAACCTAAAAATATTACATATTCATTCTTTGTGTCCATATCCAAAATCCGATCTACCACCTCCTTAGTATATCGTCCCAAACCCTTCCCCGGACCATAAAATCGCGCATCTATTCCGATGCGTTTTATTTGTTTTTTGTTGTTATTCATTAAATTTAAAATGCGGAATAAACTTTTAACTAACTATATTATACCATAAACAGATATAAAAAAGCTATTGTTTTTATTTAAATACCATCTTAAATTAACATTGATGGGATGTCGGACACCGTTGTATCCTGATTGATATATCTGATAACAATTATAGTGAGCAAATTCCTCTTAAGAAAAGATTTTTATTAAAAAAGGCCCGGAAAAGCATTATGCTTTTTTCCGGGCCCCTTTTGTTTTCGTTGTTCAACAGTCAATTGTCATGTGCCAGGTGTATCCGGTATCTTTGAAGTGGATAAACTTTTTGGTACCAGGCACAGGAATGTCCTTGTCGGACTTTCTTTCTTCCGGGAATTTAAGTTCCACGGCAGATGATTCTTTGACCGGATAGTAGTCGATGATAACTTTGTCTGCGTCAATATCTTTTTCCGAGACCTGATCACCGAAAGTAATTTCCTGAACCTTTCCCTTGCTATGTTTCGGTGTAACCACGGCGAGAGCCACAATCATTTTTCCGCACATTTCCGGAGTAACATAGAAATTCCGACTGATAATTACCCTCTCTGTCCTGAGACCGCCCATGGAACCGTCATATTCCGGCTGAGCCAGATATCCGTGGCGAAGATGCTTTTTGACCTCAATCAAATTTCCTTGCCGGTCTGCAAATGTATGGGGTTCAATCCAGCTTAAGCCGATTACATCTTCAGTGACACTGTTAGGGTTTTTGGGAACTTTTACTTTCACAATGGTTTTAGCCAGGGGTTCTCCATAAATCGAAATACTTTCAAATACTTTTTTCTCTGTCGTCATTTCCTCACTCCTTGTTTAATAGTTTCTTTCAAATTTAAGAACAATTATATAACACCATTATGTCATATTTTTAAATATTTGTCAAGTGTTTTTTTGTTTTTTTAAATTTAATAAAAAATTTTACTAATATTAAAAAAATAAATATATTATAATATATTTATTTTAGTATAATATTACATGGATTAAACCCTCTTTAATCCACAAAACTAAGCAGTTTATAATTCTTTATATATTCAGATAAGTAATCATCTAGGGTTTTACTCTTTACAAAAACATAGTTTAGAGTAGTTTCTTCTTCTGTTTTATAGTAGCACCTAAAAATATAATAGCCATCGCCTGAAAAAATAACCTCACTTATTTCATTAACCTCCAAATCTTTTAAACCATTTTTATCCGGATCAGTGTTTTTATTGATGCTTATCTTTCCCATTTTATCACCAAATTTGGTAGAGATGCGCACAAAATCATTGTTATCATCTATCATGCCTTTTATTTTTTTTATTCTATTTATTGCTACCTGATTTATAGCATTGTCGTACATAGCTTTACTTTCCAAAAATTCCATTAGCTTGTCATGATTTTCAAAATCTGAAAAAGATACACCATATCTTTTTATTAGATTATTAATAGCGATTTCTCTTACTATTAAAGATTGAATTTTTTTATCAATATCGGTTTCTCCTTCGGTATTCTTAAAATTATCCTTCAAATCTTTATACTTATAATATTCTATAATACCGTCGCTTGTAGCAAGTGCCGGAACGGGGATAAAATCAGCCACGAATCTGCTTAGCACATTGTCTATGTCAAATTTTAATATCACAGAAACAAAAATAAAATATAAAATTAAAATCACAACCAAGAAAAACAAACAAAAATAAATGACCTTTTTGGTTGTTTTAAAAGTTCTAAGGTGTAAATATTTAAATAAAGATTTTATTTTTGATTTGTATTTTTTTATCAAAGCCTCTCTCTTTTTTGCCGCTTTCTTCTTTTTTTGCATTCTGGCTAAGTGTTCCTTTTCTCTGGATTTTTCGCGGGCCTCAAGCTGTATCTGCCTAAAAGCTTCTTTTTCTTTCCTTAATTGTTCTTTTATTTTCTTTTTTCTCTGAATTTTTCGTTGTTTTTCTTTCTCCTCCTTGAGGCGCTCTCTTTCTTTTGTTCGTCTCTCCTCTTCTTGTTTTTTTAAAATTAACTGTTCTTTTTCTCTTTTTCTTTTTTCTTCCTCCTCTTTTTTCTTCTTCTTTTCTTCTTCTTTTTCCTTTAACGCATTTATTTCTCTCAATCTTTCCTGTTCTATCTGTCTTTGTTTTTGTAATTGCATCTCGCGAATTTTTTCTTCTTTTATTTTAAGTATTTCATCTTCTTTTTCTTTATTTGCCACTAAACCTCTGACAGCCTGTTTGTTGTTGTTGCTTATTTGTAAATCATTTTTTTTGTCTTTTTTGTGCAAATCTTCCTGATTTTGAATATTCTTTAAATTTTTCATAACACCAAATCCGGATATTTTAAATCTTGGTTTTTCAATTTCTACAATTTTTCCAATTTCTTTTTTCCACTCTTTTTTTTCCGTATCTGTTATTTCTTTTTTTTGTACTTGTTGTTTGTTGTTGTTTTTTAATTGTTTAAGGGAAGAAAAAATTCCATCTACCTTTTTATTTGGCGTCTTATTATTACCCTCCAAAAGCTCTTGTCCCTTCTTAAATTCTTCATTGATAGAGGCAAGCACAATCTTTCTGGACTCTTCCAGTTCTTTTTTGCTTAATTTTTTTATACCATCTACTTTGTTTAACATAAAAATATTGGTTAAAAATCTGGAATCGCTTACGCGACACTTTATGGATATTAAAAACTATTAATTTGATTTTGGACTTTTGACCCTCAGTTATTGATTAGCTATTCGGTTTTATAAAAAACCTTAACCACCTCTCTGGATTATTTAAATTTTCTTCTGGCCTTTTGCCTGATTCAAAAATTTTCATTTTGTTTGCTGTATCTTCCTTGTCCTTGATAACCACCACATCTTCCCCCTCCTTTTTATAATTTAATTTTAATCGAGCTTGTTCGGTGATAAACTGATCTGATTCTAAAAAGTTAATTAATTTAAGCAGGTCTTGATTATTTTTTTCAAGCGCAATTATTTCATTTTGCAAATCTTTTATTTCTTGGTTTACTTTATATTGCTTGTTAATATTTTTAAACAAAGGAAGCACTATAATCAACAAAATCATAAAACCAACAACAGTTAAAAGCAGCTGCCCCCAAACCCTACTATTCTTTTTTTTATCCTTATTCTTATACATTATTTTTTAAGATATATCTCATTTTCACAGCTTCTATTATTAAAATTCCTATAAGCCCTGTCCCAAAAACTAAGAGCCAAGATGAAAGTCCGATATTTACCGTATGTAAAATAAACTGCAAAGGACTCCAGTATATACCGAGTAGAAGCAGAGCAAAACTTACCCCAACAGCCCCAAGTAAATACTTGTTTGAAAAAGGATTGTTTCTCCAAATCGGGCAACTAAAATCACGAATGCTGAATATAGCCATTAAACTTCCGGTGCCCAAAATAGCAAAAATTACAGTCCTAATATAATCTAGATCATTTGAGTTTTTAAATAATAAAAGAAAAATTATAAAAATCATTAAACTGCGCAAAATACCAACGGGGAAAATAATCATTTTCATTTCTTCTGAAAGCAGGGGATCTTCTTTTTTTATTGGTTTTTCACGCATAGTAGATTCACTCCCCTTTTCAAAAGCCAGAGAAAAATCAGGCAAGCCGTCATTTAAAATATTAATCCATAGAATTTGCGCCGGAATAATAGCTAGTGGTGTATTCAATATAATAGAACCAATAATCAAAATAATTTCAGAAAAGCTATCTGAAATTAAATAGGTAATAACTTTTCTAATATTTTGAAATATCACCCTCCCCTCCCTGATAGCCGATACAATAGTTGTAAAATTATCATCCAATAACACAATATCTGAAGTTTCTTTGGCAATATCTGTTCCGGTGCCAAGTGAAATGCCGATATCGGCCGCCTTGAGTGCCGGAGAATCGTTAATACCGTCGCCAGTCATAGCCACTACTTCTCCGCGACTTTGTAAAGCCTTGATGATGCGTAATTTGTGATGCGGACTAACCCGTGCATAAATATCAATTTTTTTCACTAATTTTTTAAGAATTTCATCGCTGATTTTATCAAGTTTTTCTCCTGTAATAATGTTTTCTGGCTTTATCTTCATACCCACCTCAAAAGCTATGGCGCGAGCAGTTAATTTGTGGTCGCCAGTAATAAGTATTGGACGAATTCCGGCTTTCTTGCACATTAAAATTGTTTCCCTAGCTTCTGGGCGTAAGGGGTCATTAATAGCTATAAAGCCGACAAAAGTCAGATCTTTATCCAAATCTTCCCAATTAATGTGGCCTTTAGCATATCCCCCCTTGTCTTTTATATGCTTAATTGCCATACCAATCACCCTTAATCCTCTGTTGGTTAAATTTTCATAAGTTTTATTTAAGTGCGCAATAGCATCATCTGATAAATTTGTTTCTATTCCTTTGTGGTAATAATTTGCTGATTTATTTAAAAGTATTTCCGGGGCGCCTTTTTCGTAAAGAATATATCCGCTCTTTTCAGATTTGTGCAAGCTCAGCATATATTTTTTAGTGCTATCAAAAGGAACTTCGTCAATTTGGGGCTCTATCTTTAAAAGCTTTTCTTTATTCAAACCAGATTGGATGGCTGCAGACATAAGGGCCGCTTCAGTTGGCGAGCCAATAAGCCGCCAAGATGCGAGTTCGTCGTCAGGATTTTCAACAGTGGCATTGTTGCACATCATTGCAACCTGCAAAGCCAAGCTGACAGCCATAGCCTCTTTTTCTTCTTGTCTGCTTCCAAGGCTTTTGACTTCAAATTCTTTTTCACCAATCACGATATGTGAAACATGCATTTTTCCCTCTGTAAGTGTTCCGGTCTTGTCTGTGCATATTACCGTAGTTGAACCCAGTGTTTCAGCGGCAATTAATTTTCGAGTTAAAGCTTTTTCTTTAAGTATCCTTTGCATTCCAAGCGCCAGAATAAAGGTTACCGCCATAGAAAGACCTTCGGGAATAGAAGCGACCGCCACAGCCACACCCGTGATAAACATATCCCTTAATCCACGTCCCTGTATAATTCCAACAATAACAATCACCGCGCAAATAATCGTACTCATAATTCCTAGTAATCTGCCAAATCCATCGAGTCTAATTTGTAGTGGAGTTTTTTCCTCTTTTGTGCTTCGCACCATTTCGGCAATTTTCCCAAGTTCAGTATTTGAACCAATGCTTACCACCACTGCGCGCCCCACTCCATGAACTACCATTGTACCGGCATAAACCATATTTTCTCTATCGGCAAGCGCCGCCCCCATGGGCATTATCTCGTTAGTTTTCTTTGAAGGAATAGACTCCCCTGTTAAGCTTGCTTCATTTATCTGTAAATCAGAAGCTTCTATTAGGCGAGCGTCTGCAGGAATACGATTTCCTGCTCGGATTAAAATTATATCTCCAACCGTAATCAAACTACTATTTATATATATTTCGTGGCCATCGCGAAGCACCACAGTTTTTCTTTCTACAAGTGTTTTTAGTTTAGTAATAGCTTGATTTGCTTTATTTTCCTGAAAAAATCCAATAATAGTATTAACGACAATAGCGCTAAAAATAACTCCGGCATCTACAAATTCACCCAAACCCAAAGACAAGAATCCAGCAATAATTAATATAATCGCTAATGCATTGTTTAATTGAGAAAAGAATATAGCTAGCTTACCCAGCTGCTTCTCTTCTGCAATTTCGTTTTTACCGTATTTTTCTTGTCTTTTTAAAGCCTTTTCATTAGTTAAGCCATTTTCTGGAGTTTTTAAAATATCTAAACAAGCTTTAATTTTTAGATTGTGATATTGCATGATATTGCGGACTTAAGTCTGTTATTATTATAACATAAAAAATAGTTTTTAGACAAACTGGTAATAATTAATAATTTTTATGATAAAATTTTTTAGAAATTATATCCTTAAAATTAAAACACCCAAAACTTAAAATGTTTTGAGTGTTTTAAATTATAATATTTTTTTATCTTAAAGTAATCTATCGAGCTTATTCCAATTTATTTTTTCTTTTAAAATATTTATTTTTGAGTTTACAAAACCAAACAGCAGGCTTGTAGATTTTGAATTTCTTATTCTGCCAGAACCCTTGGCGGCTAATGTAATTCCTAAAAATAAAAACAAAAATCCAGGAGAAAAGGGAAGCAACAAACTGATTGCCCCGAATACAATGAAGACGAAACCTAATATTATTAATAATATTTTTCCTACTTTTTTTATCATATTTTTTATATAGTTATCTCATTATAGTATAAAAATAAAAAATTGTCAATAGTTGACTTTTCTATAAAAAAATAAGTAAAATATTTTTTACAAAGAAGATTTTTTTTGTTTTTTTTATAATTTTTTTTTATATTTTATAATCACTAATTTTAGATAATTTTTTTATATGAAATTTGACAAAACATATGTTGACAAAAAAGTCAAAACAACCTAAGATATACATACTTTTATTATTATAAATATAAAGATTATGTTTGTAAGACTTACAAAGCTATTAGATAACAAGGAGGGATGTCTTGGCATATCTAAAAAAATTTATAAAAAGTAAAATGACCCCAGCTTTCGCGCTGGATTTTTTGTACATTGACAATTAAAATTAACAACCATAAAAACCCATAAACCAAAGCGTCAAATGTAGAAAAGGAGAAAAAAAATGAGTAAACTTGTTACGCTAGAACAGCATGTGAAAGATGTAAAGAGTGGAAAAAAGGTTTTTGAAAATGCCTTTCAGGGTGTATCTAGAATGATTTTAAGTGACGGAGTTGAAACAATTACTTGGGCTGGAAAAAAAATCAACAATTTTAAATTTTTCCGCGCACCAGGTAAACACCTCGTTGGACTTTATGAGGAAATTAATTCATTTGTATCTTTTGTAAAAGATGCGTCTGAAGGTGGATCATCCAAAGAAATGGCTTTTATTCTGGTTGGCGAACCGGGTAATGGAAAAACTTTTTTTGTGGAGTATCTTTGTAATCGTTACAGAGAATTTCTTTCTCTGCCGGAAAATAAAAAATATACTTTCCAGTTTAAGGATTTGGAAAAACTGGGCGGATTCGGAAAAATTAAAAAAATTGAATCTCAGACCTATGAAGACCCCATGATTTTGGCTATGAATCTTATGGAATCAAAAGGCGCGAGCCAGGAAGCACTCCAAAATTGGATGAAATTTAAAGATGAAGATATTCGCAAACTCTATAAAAATTATCGCCCCCTGGGAGCTTGTTCAGGATATATATGGGATCAAATCAGGGAATATACAGAAGGTGATCTTGCTAAGATGCTGGAATTCATAAAAATCGTTCCAGTACCCCTAACCGAGAGTCTTGGTACGGTAACAGGAAAATATCCGGCAAAAGATAAAATCACATCTTCCTCCATTGACCTTTTGGGTGAAGAATCTATTCCAAGACTTCTGCATATTTCAGATACTGACAATCCTTATAGATTTGATCTTCGGCGCGGGGCATTGGCTCGCGTTGCCGGAGGTGGGATTCATTTTTCAGATGAAACCTTTAAAAACAAAAAGGATTTGGTTCAGGTGTATCTAGGTGTTATCCAAAACAGAACAATTGAAATCGATGGGTTTAAATGGCCCCTTGATGTGTTGATTATTGGTACATCAAACAACGATGAATTCAGTAATTTTGTAGCCGAAAGATCAGAGGCGCCGATTATTGATCGATGCCGAATTTGTTATGTATCACATAATACCGACTACAAACTCCAAGAAAAGCTCACCAGTTATGCTCTGGGCACAGAAAAGAAAACCACCGTAAATGGGGATGCCCTGCATGAAGATCCAAATATGAACTATGCCGCTTCTGTCGGAGTAATCCTGACCAGGCTGCCGCACAACAATAAATTAACCCCAATTGAAACAATGAAGCTTGCAGCTGGTGATATTGCCGGCGAAAAAAGCTCCAAAACATTAATTGAGGTTATTGATGAGTTGGCACAAAATCCGGATATCACGAAACATTTCGGACAAAGGGGTTTGGGACAAAGGAATCTAGGAAGGGCTATTCAGCTTTTACTGGAAAGAAATGAAACCTGTGAGGGCAAATGCATGTTTGCCTTGGATATTTTTAATACTTTACAAAAAGTGGTTCTCACCTATGTCCATGAAAGTGGTCTAAGAGAGAAATATAAAAAAGATATTGATGATGCAAAAAAGCTTTACAGAGACAAGATTATGGAAACCATGTTCAATGCCTATATGGACGACCCGGAAGCGATTAAAAAAGATGTTTTTCGTTATGTTAACATGATTATCGGTATTGATGCTGAAAATCTTGGTCCGGACAAAATGTGGAAATATAAAGATCCTCAAACAGGAGATCTCAAACCCCTGAAAATTGACGAAAAGTTCATACAGAGCGTTGAAGCAAGGCTGGGCCTCAAAACCCGCGAACAAAGCGATACATTTAGAAACTCTGTTCGAAAAATTTATGGACAAAAACTATCCACCGATAGAAATTATGATTTTATGGATAATTTAGAACTGATAAAAGCTGTTACAGATGTCAGACTTAAATCTGATATTGCCGGCGCCGGCAGTTTAATCGGGGCCTTGGCCAATAGAACAAATGAAGAAAACGAAAAGCTTTACACAAAAATCATGAAAAGCATGATAGACAAGCTTGGGTACTGTCCGACATGTGCAGTGAAAACTATTGAATTTTTTTGCACATATGAAGAATAAAGAAGCACAAGCTCAGAGGGGCCGGAGATTTAATATCCGGCCCTTTTCTCTAGACTGTAAACCCACAAATTTCAAGAGGTGAAAAATGAATAATAGTTGCATGACCAATTCTGATATTCTGGGCCTCGCAGAGGCTAAGAGATTGTCGGGAGAAAAAAATAGCATATATCAGCAAATCTACAAACCCAACGATCTTAAACTCTTGTCAAATCTTATTCCTTCTGGCTCAAACTCTGCAAGCTCTGTGGAAACCATGGAAGAACTTCTTGAACGCGATGAGCAAAGAGTTAAGGATGGTTTTCTTAAAAAAATTAAAGTTGGCAAACTGCCCACTCGCAGCGGAAAAGTTATTTTGATTCCAGTGGTACAAGAAGAAAAATTGGTTCACGGAGAATTTAACCCAACAGAAGATGGAGAAGCCGGGCAGGGAGAAGGAGAAGAAGGAGATGTTATTGGAGAAAAATCCATAGACGAAGAAGGAGAGGGTGAGGGCGAGGGTGAAGCTGGCGACGGCGAAGGCGGCGATCATGGTATTGAAACCCAAGCTTATGATCTGGGAAAAAAATTATCCGAAGAATTTCAATTGCCCAACCTAACAGAAAAAGCTAAAAAAATGCCCACCACTAAGTATGTGTACGATTTGACCGATAAAAACAGAAGGTCTGGACAATTTTTAGACAAAAAAGCGACCATGAGAGAAATTGTAAAAACCAACAACGCACTTGGCAAGATAGACAAGAATAATGTTGATCCAGAAAATTTTATTATCGCACCAAATGATCTAGTGTATCGAGTTTTGTCAGCGGAGAGGGAGTTTGAATCTCAGGCGATTGTTTTTCTTTTGCGGGACTATTCAGGATCAATGAGTGGAGAACTTACTAAAGCGGTAGTTACTCAACATCTTTTGCTTTATTCTTGGCTGATGTTTGAATATAAAGAACGGGTAAAAAGCCGTTTTATTCTTCACGACACCGAAGCCAAAGAAGTGCCTAATTTTGACACCTACTATAGGTCGCGTGTTGCCGGCGGAACTAAGGTATGTTCAGCTTATAAACTTGTAAACAAAATAATTGCGGAAGAAGAGTTGGCGCGAGACTATAATATTTATGTCTTTCACGGCACTGATGGCGATGATTGGGATAAAGATGGACAAGAAACCATTGCCGAAATTAAAAAAATGACAGAAACGGTTAATCGGTTAGGAATCACTATTGTGAGGCCAAATTACGGAACAAATAAACCAAGCGAAGTAGAAGTTTACTTGAAAGCCTCAAAAATACTGGAAACTCATAGCGACCTCTTAAAACTTGATGTAATCAACCATCCTGACTTTGGAGATACACGGCTAATTGAGGGTATAAAAAAACTTACTTCAATAAAAGGAGCATAATAAATGGAATTAATTAATCAAGAAGCAAAAGTCCTAATGGAAGGTTGCAAAATAAAGGCACGGAGCTCTGGTTTGAAATTTGACAATGAAACTCTGGAGTATATAGTTACAAATCAGAATATTTTAAGATTGTCGCCAAAAATAATGATTCCGACTATGTATGATTATTGGGTTCATGGGATAAGGGTAAATCAGGAACAAGAGATGTATAAACATTACCCCTCTAATCCGTATGAAACCGTAATTAATACTCGTCCGGCAGTATCCTTTTACAATGACAATAATCCAGATTGGTTGAATGTCATGATATTCTACCACGTACTTGGACACATTGATTTTTTTCAAAACAATGTCTTTTTCAAGCATACATGGGATGATGATTTCATGGCTATTGCCAATTCTGATAAAATTGTTATTGACAGAATTAGGCGCCAATTAGGCGAGAAAAAAAGATATGTAGATTATGTCATTGAATTTATTCGTGCTTTGGATAATTTGGTTGGATATTACAAAGAAATGAACAAGGAAAATGAACCGCAGGCACAATCCAAACTAGATTTCTTTTTTGGACAATTTTTACGAGAAAATTCAAATTCTCAAAAATGGATAGAATTCACCAATAAATATAATGAAAAGATTAAAACTTTTGGAGAAAAACGGGGAAACAAAGAATTTTTTCACGATATTAAAAGTGAGTTTCCTGAGTTTGAAGAGTTTTATAAGAAATATAAAAAAGAATACAAGGGCAATGAAGATTTGGATATTATTTCTTTTATCATGAATCATTCTGATTTCTTAAAAAAAGAAGAAAACGGATGGATGAAAGAAGTAATGGAAATAGTGCGCAGAACATCGCTCTATTTTCAGCCGCAAATCAGAACCAAAATCATAAATGAGGGCTGGGCAAGTTATTGGCACCAAGAATTATTTGAAAAAGATCCCATGCTTTCTACCAACGAGGTAATTTATAGCAGGGTAAATTCGGGCGTAATGACCATGCCAAAAGTTGGGCTTAATCCTTATGCGCTAGGATATAAATTAATTTGTTTTATTGAGGACCTGGCTAATAAGGGTAAGCTTTCAAAAGAATTTGATCGCACTCTTGATACTAAAGAGAGAATGAAATATGACAAAAAAACAGGAATGGGACGCAGTTTTATTTTTCATATCAGAGAAAATTTTAATGACTTCATGCTTTTAAACTTTCTTTCCAAAGAAAATTTTCAGGATTTTGTCCGACAAAATAAGCTTTGGATAACAGATAAAGTGTTCAACGAAGAGAGAAGAAGCTGGATTTATTATATAAAAAGTAAAAAGGGAGAAGATTATCGCAAAATGGTAATTGACGGTCTTTATCATCCGCCCCACATAGAAGTGGGGCAAAAAAAGGATGGTACCCTGTATATTGAGCATATGTTTGAAGGAAAACCTTTGCACACCCCCTATATTGATGGGGTGTTAAGGGGAACAGAATTTTTATGGGGACAGCCGGTAGCGTTGGAGACAACCGAATTTGAGGTTGACCAGAACTCTGTAACTAAAAACCAATATGATCCCACTTCCCCCATAAAATATAAACCGATACGAGTATTATATCTTATGAAAAACGGCAAGCTTGCCAGAAGAGTGAAAAATTAGGAGGCAAAAATGACTAATATTGACATGAAAAGCGTAAATGAAGTATTGTCACGAGTTGCAAAAGATTCCTCCTCGAAAATAGATGAAATACTTACCCTGGAGAAATATTTTGAATTTGTAAGAGAAAATCCTAAAAAATACTTAAGATGCATAAAACAGATTGTTTCTGACGGAATAGTATCCGCTGTTAAGAAGGAGGTGGATAACGATCCGGAATCAATTAATTTTAATCAAATTGATTGTTCTAAAATCTTTGACACTTTCATGCCCGACACCTTATTTGCTAACAGATTTATACAGAAGATAGAAGGGATGAAAATCGGAGCAACTCAGAATAAAATTTATATTTTTAGAGGTCCCCCGGGGTGCGGTAAAAGCACATTTATGGACGACCTGTTAAAATTTATTACCGAATATACCAATTCACCGGAGGGAAAAACATATGAAATAGTTTGGCGTATTCCCAAAAAAGAAAAAGATGTTTGTGCCGGGGATGATAACGGAAAAGATTATTCAGAAATTCATTGCCCGTCGCACGACCACCCGATAATGATTATTCCGATAGAGCATCGAGCTGAATTTCTTGACGGACTTCTTGAAAACAACGAGGACAAACACGAGATTGCTAACAACAAAGAGTACGAATGGATATTCTCATACAAACCATGTGCAATTTGCGAATCATTTTTTCATGAATTATCCAAAAAATTCGGTTCCGTTGAAGAAGTTTTTAAAAGAATAAATGTTCGAGAAAATAAATTTAATAGAAGGGTTGGAAACGGAATTACTGTTTTTGGACCCGGTGATGAGCCCATAAAACAATTTACACTAGACAATGAACCGCTGCAGAAAATCATTACTGATTTCTTTGAAGACAGCAACAAGGTTCAATACACCTATTCTCCATTTGCCAAAACCAATAACGGGATATATGTCTTAACAGATATTAAGGATAATAATGTGCAGCGAATGCGAAAACTGCACAATATTGTAAGCGAGGCGCTACTTAAAGTTGGACACAAGGAAGAATCTGTAAATTCTCTTCTTTTGGTAATCATGAATTTGGAAGATTGGGAATCTATCAGCGATTTAAAATCTTTTGCTGATAGGGTAGAATATTTGGATGTTACTTATGTTACTGAAGTTCCGGTAGAAATAAAGATATTGGAAAAAGCATTTGGCCACGATATTGGAAGGCATTTCCTGCCAAGGGTTTTAAAAAACTTTGTCAAAATGATTGTCTCTACCAGATTGGATCAAGATTCCAAGGCGATAAAAACATGGCTGGGGGATATTGGAAAGTATAAAAAATATACAGACGGAAACGGGCTCTTAATTAAAATGGATCTTTATCGTGGAAAAATACCATCCTGGTTATCGGAAGAAGATAGAAAAAAATTAACAGCCGATACAAGACGAATGATTATGAAAGAAGCTGAAAAAGACGGTCATTTCGGTCTTTCTGGGAGAGATTCAATAAAACTCTTTAAAGAATTGATGAACAAGCACCGGGGATCTAAAAAATTAATAACCATGGAAGATATTGATTTCTTTTTTGCTGAGCTTCAAAGAAAAAAAACAGAACTGGCAAACAGCATAAAAGACAAAGAAGAAAAAGAAAGAGCATTAAGAGCCATACCAAAAAAAGAATTTTTCATCTCTCTGCTCAGTATGTATAACTACACCACCACAGAAGAAATAAAAATGGCTCTTTATGAATTTAATGAGGAACAGATAAACAAAGATATTATGAATTATCTTTATGCCATCAACATGGAAATAGACACAGAAGAAGTGTGTCCATGGACTCGAGAAAAAATAAAAGCATCTGAAGATTTTTTTGATATTATTGAAAAAAAGTTATTCGAAAAAAAAGATGAAAAAATCAGGAGAGCGATTCAAAAAAAATATGTTCAAAAAACACTTCAAGAAATAAATATTGAAGAAAAAAGCATTGGGGAGGCGGATCTTTTTCTGTCGCTAAAAAATAATTATATCTCCAAACTAAAAGATACATCTATTACATCACTAAAGGATAGTGAAAATTTTAGAAATGCCATCGCCAATTTTAATGACACTAAGTTTGAGACTTACGATCAAAAAATAAAATATAGCGTAAAATTGCTTATAAAAAATTTGCAAGAAAAATACGGGTACACAGAGGAAGGGGCAATAAGTGTATCGCTTTATGCCCTGGATAATGAATTATTTAATGCTTAAAATACAAAAGCCGTCTTATAAAAGACGGCTTCTTTTTTAAAATTAAATTTTTACCTTTATTATCTCTTTCTCTCTTACCTTTCCATCCCCGTATATTTGATTTTTTGAAAATAAAACATTAAAATAATATTCACTTTTCCCCAAAAATTTATCTTCCCCATTGTTCTCCACTACTAAATCCAAAATTTGACCGCGGAAATTATTTTTAAATTCTTTTTCTTGTTTAACACTCAAGTCCCGCAAGATTTTTGCCCTTTTTTTCTTTATATCCCCCCCTATTTGATTTTTCATTTTTGATGCCGGAGTAAGTTTGTGTGCTGAAAATGGAAAAACATGAATTTTACTAAATTTTAAAGTTTTTAAAAGTCGATATGTTTCTTTAAAATCATCATCAGTCTCTCCTGGAAAACCAACAATCACATCAGTAGTCAGGGCAATATCGCCTATTGTTTTTCTGATTTTCTTTATTTTTTTTATAAAATCTTCTTTGGTGTACGGCCTATTCATAAGTTTTAGAATTTTATTTGATCCGGACTGCAGGGGAAGATGCAAATGCCGACACAAATAAGATTCTCCTTCGCGCCTATCGTGGGCCAATAAATTAATAATATCATCATTTACTTCGCTAATCTCTATAGAACTTAAACGAATTCTGCTGTCCGCAATGACCCTTAAAAGCATTTTTATTAATTCGGATAATCGCATACTGGAAATTTCCGCACCATAAAGACCTAAATGAATACCGCTCAAAACTATTTCTCTATATCCATTTTTAACACTTTTTTCAACTTCCTCTACTACCTCCAGCGCACTCCTGCTTTTCAATTTTCCCCTGGTATAAGGCACTATACAATAAGAGCAAAGTTGCTCGCAACCATCTTGTATCTTAATAAAGTATCGCGATTTGAGTTGTGGTATTTGAGAATCTTCTTTTTTAGACAAAGAATTTGATTTTTTTTGTTCAAAATCCGTTAATTTCTTTATTTTTTCCAACAATTCATCAAACTCCCCCACCCCCCAAAGCATATCATAATTTAAATCTGTCAGATTTTCTTTATAAATTTTGGAACAACAGCCCATAATCACCGACTTTGCTTTCGGGTTTTCTTTACGGGCGATTGCAAATATTTTTTTACATTTTTCTATGGCAATTTTAGTAACCGCGCAAGTATTCACAATAATAATATCAGTATCCTTAGATGCTTCTCTGAATCCATTCAAAGATAATTTACGGGATAACATACAAGAATCATATTGATTTACCTTGCACCCTAGTGTATAAATTTTATATTTCATAAATTAATTCATAATAAATCAAAATACTATGCACTACCTCCTACTTAATACTTTATACTAAAAAAACTTGCTGACAAGCAAATTTTTTAAATGAGCCACCCGTCGGATTCGAACCGACGACCTACTGTTTACAAAACAGTTGCTCTAACCAGCTGAGCTAGGGTGGCAATATTCATATACTACAAAATAAGCCTTAAAGTGTCAATATTGTTAATATTTGCTAAAATTAAATAAAAAAAATACTTTTAAAGTGGTAAAAACTACAAATTCATAATAATTCTACATAATCCCTTAATGCCTCTATGAATTTTCTTTGGGGTTTTAATTTTGTATTCAAAAGTATTGAAAAAACTGGTCTTTTAGCGGGCCGCGGATAATTAGCGCTGGCAATCGGATTTAAAATAATATCTTTTTTTAATAATTTAAATAATTCTTGTGCTGCCTCAAACCAGGTATATACACCATTATTAGTGATATGATAAATGCCAAATTTGTGCTTTGCTTCAATTAATTCCTTAGTGGCGCAAGCCAGGTCAAAAGTATAAGTAAATGCGCTTACTTCCTCATTTACAATGTCTAATCTATCAACGGTTTCGGATTTTTTTAACATAATATCAAAAAAATTAGGTTTGGCCATATCACTCTCTCCCTTTGGTCCAAAAAGTTTTGAGGTTCTAATTAAATAATATTTTAAACTGTTTCTAGCCCTAAGTTCTAGTTCGCGTTCCCCTAAAAGCTTGGTTTCTCCATATTTACTAATTGGATGAGGTTCGTCTTTTTCTGCGTATCCAGTTTGTTTGTCTCCCGCAAACACATAATCCGTAGAATAATGAATAAATAATGAATTTACAGAAAGAGCGGCATCGGCAATGAAACCGACTGCATCGCCGTTCAAAAGTTTAGCTTTTTGATATTCCTCTGGCACTTCTTCACATTTATCAACCGCATTATAGGCAGCCGTATTAATAATAATATTGGGCTTAACTTCGTAAATTTTTTTATTAACCTCATTTCTATTGGTAATATCCAAATCCTCATGATCCCAGCAAATTAAACGATAATTATTTCCTAAAACACGCATCAATTGCCCGCCTAAATTACCTCGCGCGCCTAATATTAAAATTTTGTCAGCTTGTCCCATTGGAATAATCATATATTTCAAACTAAAAATTAAAACCCTGGAATCGCTTATGCGATATTATTAATAATTTTTTCTAAATACTCCTTTGCCCTCAATTGCTCCGCAAAAGAATTTTCTAATTCAATACTTACATATTTTGGTAAATATTTTAAATAGTTTACAACATAATCCAACTCGCTTAAATCTTCCAAATAATGATAATCACACAACTGATATTCTTTTTTTGTAAGCGGATTTACCCACTTATAAAAAACTCCATCCCTTATTGCGGAAACATGGCAACAACCTACTTTATATTTTTCCATTAATGCCGGCAGATGAGGATATAATCCTATTTTTAAACCAATATCATGAAAATGAGCCACATCAAAGCAAATTCCGGCTGATTTTTTTACTGCTTTTTCAAAATCTTCATCAACCCTTTCGCAATTTTCAATATACAATTTATCTTTCAAATTTCGCATTTTTAGGTATCTCTCATAATCGCGATCAATATGTGTATTAAAAACTTTTACGCCATACTTATTTATTAGATAATCAATTTCCCATTCTTCCATATCATCTTTAATGTGCACATGAGGAACACTTTTTAAGGGAGAATCTTCTAATAATATATATAGTTCTTTTCTTCTTTTTTGGTCTATAAAGGTAAGAAAAAGAGCTACTTCTTTTATATTAAATTTTTTTATTTCCTCAACCTTGGCCCGCCAATCAGATTTGGGGGTAGTAGTTAAACCTAGGAGAATAATCCTTTTCATAAAATAAATTAAGGCTTATAAATTAGAATTTATCCGTATTGTTGTTTATAATAATCCTGATACTCACCGCTTCTGATTCTTCTCCACCACTGTTCATTTTCTATCATCCATTTTATCTTTTCCCGCAAGCCTTTTTGAAAATCAATTTTTGGTTCCCAGTTTAATTCTTTGTTTATTTTTGAAAAATCAATAGCATATCTAACATCGTGTCCGGGGCGATCAGCTACATGTTCAATTTTATCTTCATCATGACCCATGATATCCAAAATCATGCGAGCAATATCTATATTTGTTACCTCATTATTTCCGCCCAAACAATATGTATCTCCAATACGACCCTTTTCAATTATTGTTTCTACCCCCCTGTTGTGGTCATCCACATGAATCCAGTCCCTGATTTGTTTTCCGTCTCCATAAAGCGGGATTTTTTTACCCAACATTAAATTAGTGATAATTAAAGGTATTAGTTTTTCCGGAAATTGAAAACGTCCATAATTATTAGAGCAGTGTGATATAGTTATTGGTAGCTTATAGGTAGTAAAATAGACCTGAACCAACATGTCAGAAGCAGCCTTGGAGGCGCTATAGGGACTTCTGGGAGCATATGGAGTCTTTTCGTTAAAAGGTGGGTCATTAGGACCCAGGTGTCCATAAACCTCATCTGTGGAAATATGATGAAAACGTACTCCACCCGTATTCCGGGCTGCTTCAAGTAAATTATGGGTACCCGCTATGTTGGTATCTACAAATTTTCGCGGACTAAATACTGACCGATCAACATGAGATTCGGCTGCAAAATGCACAATTAAATCTACCTTTTTTACTAAATCATTTACTAAATCGCGATCACAAATATCACCTCGCACGAATTCATAGTTGTTTAAATGTTCTATTTCTTTTAAATTTTCCAGATTTCCGGCATAAGTCAAAAGATCCAGATTGATAATATTATCATCTGGATGTTTTCCTAACCAATAATGTATGAAGTTGGATCCAATAAATCCCGCCCCCCCCGTAACCAATATCTTCATCTGTGTGATACTAATCCGCGAATTTTATATAAATACCGCGAATTGCTAATAAATTTTATTATTTGATTTTTATCTGTTGCGATATCTCTTTGGCAATATTTTTCATTTCACTTTCACTGAATTTTTTAACATTTTCTAGATCAATCGCATCCCCATGTCCGTCATTTTTATACCTCGGAATAAGCCAAACATGTGCATGTGGAACATCTTCTCCAAAAACAGTAGAAACTATATAATCAGTATTACAAGCTCGTTTGATGGCATTTGCAATATCTTTAACTACTTCGTAATAATTACCAATATTTTCCACATCCCAAACCCAGCGATAATGTTTTTTAGGAATTACAAGGGTGTGTCCTAAATTTCTCGGACTAATATCTAAAAATGCAAAAAAACTATCATCTTCATAAATTTTATAACTAGAGATTTCTCCTTTTACGATTTTACAAAAAACACAATCAGACATATATCATTTTTTTGAGCTATATCCGCATATTGATTCGCGGGTTTTATAACTCTGCTTTTATTTTTTTCAAGAAAAATTCCGCTTCATTTTGTTCATATCCGCTTTGTGGCCATCTTTCGAGTCCATCACCCTCTTTTCTTGGCACCAAGTGAAAGTGAATGTGGGGGACATGCTGATTGGCTGCGCTTTTATTATCCAAAAAAATACTATATCCCTTGACATCAAGGCCGCTCAGAACCGCTTTACCAATTTTTTTAGTAGCTAGGGCTATAGCAGAAAATTCTTCATTGGTTAAATCTTCTAAATCCGATAAATGTTTTTTAGGGACAATAATGGTGTGTCCAGGGCTAATAGGCAAAATATCAAAAAATGCCAATACCTGTTTATCCTCATAAACTTTATAGCTTGGGATATCACCTGCTATTATTTTACAAAAAATACAATCCATAGTTATTTCTCTTCGCGAAAGCCCAACTATAAATAGGGCACATGCGAATAATTAAACATTTTTTAAAATAAAATTAAATATAGATAAAATTCTCAATAACGGATACTAATCAATTTTATAAGGAGAATCATCGCGCTCTTCCCATCTAATCTCGTCTATTGCTTCATCTCCTTTTTGAATTCCTTTAAACAATTTATTCGGCATATTTATACACCAAGCATCATATCCGGAAATGCATTTATAAGCATGCACCACCCCCGGTGGCACCATTATCATAGTGGGAGATTCTTCTCCCACCTCTATTTTGATATGTCTTTCGTGTGTGTCAGATTCATTTCTTCGATCCCAAAGATAAACCTCAAAAGTTCCGGGTCCCACAAAAACAAAACAGTCCCACTGATAGACATGTTCATGCGGTCCGCGCACAACCCCTGGTTTTGTTACACTTATATAAGACATTGATGGCATATAATCGTGTTCATCATGCCTAAATACTTCGGAAAGCCATCCTCGATCATCTTGATATTTGTTTAATTTTTTTATAACAACCCCGTGAATCATATTGGTTTTAATTATTTAATTACCTAAATTCTTAAACAACGGCATGCCTGTGGTGGGACTGGTTGGTACATATATGGTTCCCTCTCTACTCTTTAAGTCGCTAATATATAAATAATATAAATAGTTAGTGGTTAAGCTCTCATTGATAATTTGTTGCGCATCGCGCTGACCCTCGGCTTCAATAATTTTTCTTTGTTTTTCCTTCATCTCTCTGTCGAGTAAAAATTCATATTTTTGCGCTTCTTGTTCAGCTTTTAGTTTTTCCTGAATAGCACTTGTAAGCCCTGCCGGCAAAGATACATTTCGAAGCATAACATCTTCCACAATAACACCCCTTGTAACCACGTTATTCCTTAAAGCCTCAAGGATTTTATCAGCTGCCTCTTCTCTTTTTTCCGAATAAATGTCCTTGGCTTCGTATTGCGCAATAATATCCCTGATAGATGTTCTAATAGCTGGGCGCAAAATCTTTTCTTCATAATTTAATCCAACCTTACTATATAAATCGGATGCTTGTTCTTCATTTAGACGATAAAGAACGGTCATGTCTAAATCCACACTAAGACCTTCTTTGGTTAAAGAGGTGATAGCATCGGCTCCAACCCTTTTTCCCTCTCCCTGGGCAATACTCATAGTGTATTCCTCGGTTCTAATGCTCATTTTAGCGACCTTGGCCAATGGTATCACCAAATGAAATCCAGATGATAATTCTTTGTCTTTAACTCTTCCAAATAAAGAATAAACGCCTGTTTCACCAGCATCCACAATAACAATAGAAGCAAAAAAGAGCCAAAAAACCAAAACTAATAAAATAATGGAAATTAATGAATGTTTTGTTTTGTTCATAAATTTAATTTTATCCACATCAATTATTTTTGACATGTCTTTTATTTTTAAGTCGTTTTTATAGCCTGAAACAATGTTTTTAACCACAAAAAATAAAATTATAATTAATAATATAAAAAATCCATTTTTACCCAGACTGGGTAAAATAAAAAACACAAAAAACAAAATTAATGGAAGAAATTTAAAAACTTTTTCATTGTGTCGTGTAAACATAAACTGTTAATATTTTTTAAAATATAGTATAAACATAACAAGTATTAACCAAAAAATCAATAGTAAATTGATATTAAAAAAGGATAAAATAAGTCCTGTCCAGAAAATTTCCAATAAAATAAAAGAAAACAGCAAACCTGTCAACAAATAAAAAATTTCTTTGGTTATAAGCAATATTTTCATGAAAATCAAAATTTCCCCATTTTTAAAGATTTTATTGTTCACGACCCTCGTAAAGTGGGAAAGTTAGTGATAATATTTTTTCTTTTAATGATTTTCCTTTTAGATTTACGCAAATTTCTTCTATTTCAATTCTTTTATTATCCTCCAATTTTAGATCGGGAATAGAAATTAAAAAATTATATTCACCAGAATCAACCAATTGATATTTATATGTATGGCGATAAGCATTTTTCAAATCAAAGACAGCAGAGGTTATACGCAACTCCTCATTTTTTTGCACAAGATTATATCTGGCTAAAATATAATCAATATTTCCATTATTAATATCCAAATTATAATCAGCCCTTCTAAACCTTGGATTTAAAAGCTCTCTTGGATTAAAACTAAATACCCCATCACCAGTAAGGATAAGCCCGTCTTTTTGAATCAATATCTCGTAATATTTAGTAGTTGAAGAAGTTTCAGGCATATTCATTTCAAACTGCTTATAGGTTTCGTTTATTATCATTTCACTGCTCCCTGATTTCAAAATTTGCAAACTACCTGGGTAAACAGTTTTAGATTGTATTTTTTTACTATCAGTATAAATACTAAAATTACTTTTACCACCCCTATAAAGATATAATTTATTTAAAAATGATATCTTGTTTTGTTTGGTGTTTATTTTTTGAGTTACTATATCGTCATTTGCCCTTAATTCAACTTTATAGACCCCTTCTGGAAGATCATTAACCTGCATATTAATTATTCTTGATTTTGTAGTGCTACCGTTATCACTGAAGATACCGTCATCATCTAGGTGTGCCGTTTTTATCAAGGTGTCATTATAGTACAAGTGCAAATTTATTTGATCCTCATCTTTATTCTCATTTAAATCCAAAAATTCAAATTCAAAATTAAATTCTTCATCCTTAATATAGGTAAAAAATTGATAAGAACCGCGAAGTGCGGGAATATTAGAAATAATTTCATTTTCAGCCCTTTTCCGATAATCAGACAAAATATATTCCATGTCCAGAGTATAGTTATATGTGGCTATTTTTGCACTATCGGGTGGATTATCTAAAAATTCAGAGATACTATTATATTTTTTTTCTCTCTGTAGGAAAATCAAATCATTATCCCGAAAAACATCCCAAACGTAAACAAGCTGTTCTATTAATTTATTTTCAATCCCCCTAAGGTCGTATCGCCAAATAGTATTGTCAACCAAAATACCCGCCTCAATCAAAGGCAGGTCGTTTGAATTTTTATATTTTAAATTAATGGTGGCTTCGTCAAATTTGCGTAGTGTTTTTAGAGAAAAATATATAGGATTTCCCACTAAGGCGTTGTTAATATTTTTATTCCCCGCACCAACCCTTGTCTCCGGACTCAATTTACCAATGAAATAATTTTGTTTTTCAAAATTCTGACAATATACCTTGTGGCCGCCTGGAGTAATTCCATTATAAATAAAAAATCCTAAAATAAAAAAAAGACACGACCATAAAAAAATTCGAAACTTCAACATAAATATTCTTATAAAAATAAAGGGGTTGTTTAAATAATTATAAGTTTGTCGTGCAAACAACTTTCTAGCTTTTTACTTTTCACTCTTAACTTTACGGTTTTTATTCATCTCCCCCAAATCTTCGATTACGATTATTGTATTCTTTTAAAATAAACTGTACATCATCTTTTTCAAAATCTGGCCAATATTTTTCCATAAATAATAATTCACTATAAGCGGAACGCCACAATTGAAAACCCGACAATCTTTTTTCACCAGAAGTTCTAACGATGATGTCCGGGTCGGAAATTTCACTGTTATATAAATATTTTCTAATCATTCCCCTGTGTACATGTTCTGGTTTAATTCCTTTTTTTAAAATCTTTTTTACCGCATCCACAATTTCTGATTGTCCTCCGTAGTTCAAACAAATATTCAAAATTCCATTTTTATTATTAGCAGTTTCACTCATAGCATGCACACAAATCTCAGGCAAATCTCCGGGTAAATCATTAATTCGACCACTCACAAACAATCTATATTCTTTTTTTTGAAAATCTTCCAGGTCGTCTTGCAATGCTTTTTTTAATAATTTCATTAAGTAATTTACTTCATCTCGGCTTCTGTTCCAGTTTTCGGTGGAAAAAGCATAAACAGAAACAATTTTTACGCCTTCAGCGTAAAAATATCCTGGAATTTGATGCATTTTTCTATACCCATTAAAGTGACCTTCGAGTGTGGGCAAATTTCTTTCACGAGCCCACCTCCTGTTCCCATCCATAATAATTCCTACATGGCTTGGAATATTCATTTTTATTTTTGTATCCATATTTAAATTAAAAATACAAATTCCAAGCACCAAATTTCAAATAAATTATAAATTCGAAACATAAAAAATTAAAACTATCATTTTGACCATTATTTTGAATTTTGATTCTTGAGATTTGAAATTTATTTGTTTTTTGTTGTTTGTAATTTGTTGTTTACCTTAATTAATTTTATTCTACTTCCGGCTCCGCTTATTATTTTAACATTATTTTTATCCACCGAAAACTCTTTAGATAAAAATTTAATCAATTCTTGGTTAGCTTTTCCTCGTGTAGGCAGGGCGTTTATGTTTAACTTAATTATTTCGTTATTAACGCAATCATCTTTATCAATTATTATATCTTTAACACAAGATATTGGCGCCCCCGGATGCACCTTAATTTTTAAATAAACTTCTCCCGCCTTGTTAAGTTGATCTTTAAAATTTTTTAACATCTTTTATTTTTTAATGTTTCTTTTAATTTTTTCAACACGACTAATACTTTTTGTTTAGTTTTGTCTTTAATGTTCGGAAAATAATTATTTGCAAAAATTTCTATCAGTCTGTTATACTCATTTAAACTAAGCTTGGCAAAAAACATAACAGCAGCTTGTTCGTCCATATTTTTACCAACAACATTTTCAAACTTTTGCAGTAATTTTTTGTCATCATCATTCATATTTTTATCTTTATTTATTATTTCTCGTTAACCCCCTTAACCACATGTTTTAATCCTGCCCATATAATTAAAAAGGTTGCTAACGGAAGAGCCAAGCCTTGTGCAGTGTCAACTCCAAGCTCAACAAAATTCTCCAATCCCGGCATTTCACTTGGTAAAAAAGCAATATTAGCCTCTGTGGCATTTGTCATCATGTTAAATACACCTTCGGTAGCAGCCGGCCCAAGCATCACCAAACCACTGCCAACAGCTATCGATTCTAGTTCATTTCCCAATGTTTCTTTCATAAAATTATATATTTATTAATATTTATATTAATAATAATACATTACCAACATAAAAATCGCAAATAACCCGAATTGAGCCATCTATTTTCTAACTTTGCTACTATCGGTTGAGTCATATAAAATCTAACTCAAATTAATTAATAATTTGGGTTAAATAATATGACTAAAATGGGCAAAAAGGAACTAATCTTATCC
>Ga0208373_1000620_pt1 | contig 58456 bp, 64 predicted proteins | sample RifOxyC2_FD_184036 | JGI IMG/M metagenome (GOLD analysis project Ga0208373, IMG submission 184036) | Soil microbial communities from Rifle, Colorado - Rifle Oxygen_injection C2 (SPAdes) | ecosystem: Environmental > Terrestrial > Deep subsurface > Rock core/Sediment | place: Rifle, Colorado...
TGACGATGTCCCGGACACGTTCTTTGTCGACTACACGGTCGGCTCCTCACTCATGAGTGCCGCGGACGCCTATGACGGCGCCCTCGCGAAGCTCTCAGGCGGCAATTATCTTGTTTCCGGAACCACGAAGCGTTTGGTCTCGACCGATGGCATGACCGCCAACCGGTATCAGACACGCTTCCTGCTTGATGGAACGGGTATGACGCTTGCCGGCCTCACCGCCGGAGCAAACGTGACCTCAGCCGAGAGCTCGCTCACAGACACAGCCCAGCTCGGCACAGCCGTGACCGGTGGTCTTTCCGTGAGTCTGGCCTCGGATACAGCGGCTTCTGCCACGATCCCGAAAGGATCGTCCGGCGTCAGCTTTCTCAAGTTCAAGCTGGCCGCGACCTCTGGTTCGGCTACGATCACACAGATCAAAGCCAAGCTCGGCGGCGTGGGTTCCACGTCCGAAATTGCCAACTCTTACCTCTATGATGGCAGCACGCGGCTGACCACGGGCAAATCGGTGAACTCCACCACCCGCGAAGCCACGTTCAGCGGCCTTTCCATTGCCCTCGCAAGCGGAGAGACCAAAACGCTGGAAGTCCGCTCGGACATTTCAACGTCTGTCACAGGCGGCGACACGGCGAATTTCTCGATCGTGGACGCGAGCTACGTCACCTCTACAGCAACGGTCTCTGGAACCTTTCCAGTGTCCGGGAACACCATGACCCTGTCCGCGACCGCCGGCGGCGAACTGATCGTAAAAAAGAACGGTTCGCTCAACAACCCGACGCTCGGCGAAGTAGATGCGGTCATTGGGAAGTTTAGCTTGGAAACGTCTGGCGAAGCGGCAACGGTCAAACAGATCAATCTGACCATTGATAACGCGGCCGACCACAGCAACTTCAAGCTGCTCAAGAACGATGGAACCCTGCTTGCCACCGGAACGCGTGGCAGCGGAGACCTCGTAAACTTTGCGCTTACGAGTCCGCTTTCGATCGCCAAGGGGAATTCCGAAATTCTTAAAGTTACAGCCACGATTGGTGGCCAGGCCAACGAAAATGTCAAAGTGGCTGTTGAAGAGGCCACAGATATTCTTGCGGTCGGCGGCACCTATGGTTTCAACCTTGCGGTTGACACCGGCAGCAGCTCTGCGACGGGAAACGACGGTACATCGGAGGGGACTTATGAACTGACAGGTTCTTCCTGTACGTCCAGCGCGGGAGATTCTTCTTCCGGTTGTTCCTTCTCAACGATCCAGGGCGGACAGTTGACCTTTGCAAAGAACGGCCCTTCGGCCAGTGATATTGCCAAGGATCAAAACGATACTACGCTGTTGCGGTTTACGCTGACAGCAGCCAACTGGACCGAAGTAAAGGAACTGAAGGTTGTTGTTGCCTGTACAAGCGGCACGGGCTGCTTGAGCGGCGACAGCGATGCGGGGGGTCTTTACAACTCGACCTATAGCGAGGCTAACCTTCAGGATTTCACCATCCGCAAGTATGCGGACAATTCCGTTTGGATGGGTCCGGAAGAAATCGCAGCCTCCACAGCTTCAGCAACAGACGATAGTCAGACTTTGACCTTCAACGACAGTCAGATCATGCAGGCTGGTACATCGCTTGACCTTATCGTGACAGCGGATGTTTCTTCCAATGCCACGAGCGGCAACGTGTTTACCGCCACGCTTGACATGTCGGAAACAAAAGCCAAAGACAGCAACAATGACGACTTGGCTACGACCGACATTGTCCCGAGCTCGGACATTGCCGGCAGCAGCATGACGGTGACGGCCAGCAGCCTTACCGTGACCGCTTCCTCGCCGCCTTCCAGCGGGACGTACGTGTTGGGAGCATCAACGGTTTCGGTTGTTGGTTACTCCTTCCGCGCTTCGTCCACAGCGGATATCAAAGTGTCGGATTTGACCTTTGAATCCACTGGCGACTCGGATAACACATTCTCATCGAATGTTTCCGAGGATGACATCGATGTTGGAGACCATGTGGCTTCCTGCTCGGTGTATGACAACAGCACAGGCGCTTTGGTCGATGGACCAGAAAGCCCGAACTCGAGCGATCAGCTCGTGTACACCGGCTTTACTTGGACCGTTCCGGCTGGCGAAACGTCTAAGCTCGTCTTGAAGTGTAACTTCAACACAACAACGCTTGACGATACAGCAACAGCTGGTCTTGGTGCTGAAGTGGCTGACAAAGAAAAGTATGCCTTCTTCTTTGCGGCCGCGGCTTCGATTACAGCCGAAGATGATGATGGGACAACCGTAAATCCGAGTTACTCGTCGGTGACAGTTGCCAATGTTTCATCGGTCCCAGCCATCACGATTTCAGAATACGGAGCCCTGACGATCAGCGCGGATGCAGGCATGCCTACGTCCACGATCGTGTTGGGGAGTTCCACAGGTGTTACAGCAGCCAAGTTTAAGTTCGCGGCTGCAGACGAACCCATGGTGGTTGAAAAAGTCACGTTTACGAACGCTGGTTCGGATAGCGCAGTCGCAGCCCTCAAGCTCTCCTACACCAACGCGTCCGGTACAGCGGTTACGAAAACCGGTTACTTCTCCGGTGGTTCCGTAACCATGGATAATCTCGACATCTACGTCGGGACAACGAACAGCACCACCGTGACAGCCGCTGTTGACACCAACGTGGTGGGAACCGGCGGTGCAGCCTCTGGTGCCACGTTCAATGTCGATATTGATGCGGATGGATCCTTCAAAGCCGTTGGACAGAGCTCTGGCCAGAGCGATACGGTTGCTGCCGGCAGCGATGTCGATGGCAATACCATGACGCTCTACAAGACCAAACCAACCTTCAGCTTGGCTTCGGGCAGCCCGTCCGGCGCTGGTATCCCAGGCCTTGCCGAAGCGTACCGCTTCAATGTCTCGGCTGACTCCCGTGGCTATGTGGGCTTGAATCAAGTGATTTTCAAGGTCACGGCTTCTGCGGCTTCGACCGGATGGGAGCAGTGTGATGGCGGTTCTGACATCGGCGCAGCAGCCAAGTGGGAGGTCTACGAGCTGAGTGATTCTTCCACGAAGTTGGACGATGACGGTGACTGGTCCTTCAAGGAATCGGATGGTTCAACCTGTGAAGCTTCCGATGTCCTCAAGTATGCGGTCTGGGATCTCGAAGGTAGCTCGACGCACGCGGCCCAGCAGATTGCTGCCGGGGAAACAAAGACCTATGTGGTCCGCGTTGATACCACGGGTGCGAGCGCAGCCAACGACGACGCCTTCCGTGTCGACCTTCCGGACGAGACGGAAACAGCGGCTCTTGGCACGGCTCTCGATGCCATCCAGTGGGAAGACGATTCTTCCACCTCGGAGCTCGACGGCACCTACATCAAGAACCTGCCGGTTACGGGTGGTACCATCGTGTACTAATTCCGTTCGGTTCAGGACTTGATTTCTTCCCGCGAGGACAGGCCTTCATCCGACGGGGTGAAGGCCGCCTCCGGGAGGCAGGCAGGGTTGGTTGCGTGTTAACCCAGCCCTTGCCTTTTCCTGCTGACCGCTGCGCCATGGTTTCGGCGTTCGGTTGGCTCATCCCAAGACGAAAAGACCCCGCACCTTTGAAAAAAGGTGCGGGGTTGTGTTTTTTTTCGACTTTCGGTACGATTTACCTCACTATGGAAGGAATTTTTCAGAGAAAAAAAATGAAATCGGTTTTGGTTGTTTTGGCTGTTTTTCTTCTTATTTTTGTCGCAGTTTTAGCCCGCAATGCGCGCCGGGGGGAAGGGAAGACGCTCAATGGTGTTGTAAAGGCAGATTTCGTTACCCACGTTGATCGCGGTATGGATGCGGCTATGGAGCAGGAATGGGAAAAAAAGGTTTCGACGTTGGAAGTAGAAATGATGAAAAATCCGAAGGACATTTCGCTCATGCTTCAGATGGGAAATTTGAAGTATCAGTTGGGCGATTTAGCCAGCGCCCAGGAGTGGTATGAGCGCATTTTGTCTACGCATCCGCAGGATGCTCCTGCGCTTGAAAACCTCGGACAAACTCTCTACGAGATGGGTGATTTTTCCGGAGCGCAAAAGCGGTGGCGTGCCGCCCTTGCCATTGGGCCGTATGAGGTAACCTATTTGAAATTAGCAGATCTCCTTCAGGAAAAATTTCCAGAACGGAAAGCGGAGATTCAACCCCTTCTTGAGGAAGCCATTGCTACGCTCGGCCAAACGCCTGGGTTGCTGACGCGGCTGGGACAGTGGTACGCAGGAGAGGGGCGGTATCAAGAGGCTCTTTCGCATTTTGAAGTCGCCGAGCAGCTTGCGCCGGATAATACGACCCTTTCTCTTCTTATTGAACAGACGCGTGCGGCCTGGACGGCTGCGGAAGCTGAAGCAACCCCTTAACCTTTCTTTATGAAAGGGAAGAAAAAAAATTTTTGGAAACAGCTTTTTTTTGTTGCTTTCTTTGTCCTGGGACCGGGATTTTTTACGCAGGCGGCCCGTGTTCCCAATGATCCGTTTTTTTCCCAGGAGTGGTATTTGGAACGGATCGGCATTCCAAAAGCGTGGGAAACAAGTGTTGGTTCAAGCGAGGTCATCGTAGCTGTTTTGGATTCGGGTGTGGATTTAGATCATCTGGATTTGGTTGGGAATCTTTGGACGAATCCAGGGGAAATCCCGGGTGATGGGCGCGATAACGATAATAATGGGTATGTGGACGATCTCCATGGTTGGGATTTTGTCGGAAACGATGCTGATCCCAGGCCGGATCTTTCCGGATCCTATGATGAGGCGGCTGCTTCGCATGGCACGTTGATTGCCGGGATTATTGGGGCTGTGACAAACAACGGAGAGGGAGTTGCCGGGATCAATTGGAACGTGAGGATTCTCCCTGTGCGTATGTTGGATGCAGAAGGGACCGGGGATGCGACAGAGGCAACCAAGGCCGTTGCCTACGCGCGGGCCGCGGGAGCAGATGTTATTAATTTAAGTTTTACAGGTCTTGAACGGGACGAGGTTTTTTTTCAAGCTTTGGAAGAAGCGGCCCGCAGTGGAACGGTGATTGTGGCCGCTGTTGGCAATACATCCGGAGGCGGGACGAATTTGGATGAGAAATCGATTTACCCAGCCTGTTTCGTGGCCTCAGACGGGTTTGATCCCGTGATTGGCGTTGCAGCAACGGACAAGGATGATCGGAAAGCGTCTTTTTCAAATTACGGCGCTGCCTGTACAGATCTTGCAGCTCCGGGAACTGATTTGATCGGTGCTATGGCAGAAGGTGCTTACGGGGGCTTGTGGTCTGGGACGTCTCTGGCAGCGCCTATGGTTTCCGGTGCTGCGGCCCTGCTCAAGGCTGTTTATCCTTCGTTGACCGCAGAACAAACAAAGACCATTCTCCAGCTTTCCGTGGAGCCGGTGCAGTTGAATGAAGATGGTTCCTCGGTTCCAACAGGAGCTGGACGTTTAAATGCAGCACAGGCGTTGGAGATTGCCCGTTCCTTTGTTTTTCCATCTCCCACCATGGCTCCTTCTGTCCGCACAGAGGGGTTTGTGACAGCCGAAGGACCAGGATCTGTTCCTCTTGTGAAGCGATTTGATGCTTCTGGGCGTCTTGAAAAAGAATGGAATGCCTACGGGGAAAAATTTCTCGGAGGTGTTTCTCTTGCCGTGGGGGACGTGGACGGCGATGGGGTCGCAGAAGTCGTCACAGGCGCGGGGGTTGGCGGGGGTCCGCAGGTGCGAATTTTTGACAGGGATGGAAAGATCAAAGGCCAGTTTTTTGCTTTCGATGTCTCGGAACGGACAGGGATCTCTCTTTCCCTTGGAAATGTTTCTGAAAATGAGGGGTTGGAAATTTTGGTGACGCGGCTTTCCGGTGGGGATGGAGAGGTGCGTTTTTTTTCAAGAACCGGGGAAAGGATCGGATCGATTTTCCCTTTTGGTTTTATTCCCGGGGGATTTTCTCTGGCGGCCGGGGATATGGATAAGGATGGAATTGATGAACTTGTTGTTGGTTCAGGAAACGGGAAACCTCCAACCGTGCGCGTTTTAAAAACGGATGGGCATCTTTTTGGTCAGTTCTCAGCTTATGATCCGCTCTTTGTCGGCGGTGTTCACGTCTCTGTTGGCGACGTGGATGGGGACGGGATGGCAGAGATCATCACTGGCGCTGGGGTTGGCGGGGGTCCGCAGGTGCGAATTTTTCAAGCGGATGGGACTCCGATCCGGGGATTTTTTGCTTTTGACGAAGCTTTTCGCGGGGGCGTTTTTGTGTCCACCGGCGACGTGGATGGGGACGGGATGGCAGAGATCATCACTGGCGCTGGGGTTGGCGGGGGTCCGCAGGTGCGAATTTTTGACAGGGATGGAAAGGTTCTTCGTCAACAATTCGTTTTTCCCGAAACGGACCGGTTGGGAGTCATGGTTGCGGGGCAGCCATAATCATTGGTATGATTTTGCCATTACAGCGGCAGGGATGGGTTTGAAGGCCGGTCCTGTCGACGAATTCAATTTCGCCAGTTATGTCTGAGACTCTTTTTGAGAAAAAAAATGCGTTGGTTACTGGTGGGGCCGGTTTCCTCGGTTCTTACCTGTGCGAGCGGCTCTTGCGCGACGGAGCGCGGGTCATCTGTTTGGATAATTTGGCCACGTCCTCGGTCCGAAATATCCAAGGAATGCTTTCGAATCCTGATTTTCAATTTCTTCGAGCAGACGTGAACCAACCTTTTGATCCGGAAACTTTTCCCGAATTGGCCTCTTTTAAGATTCCATTTCAGGGCATTCAAGAGATTTACCACTTGGCCTGTCCTATGTCCATCTCCCATTTTGATCAATGGAAGATCCAGACACTTTTGTCGAACTCTTTGGGGAATTATCATGCGTTGGAATTAGCTGTGAAATATCAGGCAAAAATTCTTTTGACGTCCAGCGGGGTGGTCTACGGGCCCCGGCGTCGAGACGGAGAGCGTCTGCGTGAAACAGAACTTGGGACGTTTGATCACCTGAGTCCGCGCGGGTGCTACGATGAAGGAAGGCGATTTTCGGAAACCATGTTTGAAACCTATCGGCAAGTGCATGGCGTGGATACAAAAATTGTCCGTCTTTTTCGGACCTATGGCCCCCACATGCCCCTTTTTGACGGTCACCTTATTCCTGATTTTATTTTGAATGCCATTGATGGAAAGGATCTTGTCATCTATGGGGACGAGTCGTTTTCTACATCGCTCTGCTATGTAGAGGATGCGGTCGACGGGCTGATCCGGGTGATGAAAGCGCCAGCCGGAACGGGTCCGGTTAATCTTGGAAGCGATCGTGATTTGCGCGTGGCAGACGTGGCCAGAACCGTTCTTGATTTTGTCGGGTCCTCATCACAGATAACCTTTGAGCCGTCCCTCCTTTTTTTAAGCGAATTGGGATTACCAGATCTTTCTGCAGCGAAAGAACTTGGGTGGTTTCCGTTGACGCGTTTGGAAGACGGTCTGCATAAGACGATCGAATACATCCGGGCAAATAAGATTCTTCTGACAACGTTTGAATAGCGGTCGTATGCGTATTATTACTGTTATTCCTGCCTATAACGAAGGCGGTCGGGTTGGAGGGGTTATCAGGGGTGCGCGACCTTTTGTCGATGAAATAATCGTCGTGGATGACGGGTCAACGGATGCGACGGCCTTTGAGGCCAAGGAAGCCGGCGCACGGGTGCTTCGACACGCCATCAACCGCGGGCAGGGAGCGGCTCTTCAGACCGGTGTAGAAGAGGCTTTAAGGCGCGGAGCCGCTGTTATCGTCCATATGGATGCGGATGGTCAATTCGTCCCAGAGGAGATTCCTCGCCTGGTGGAACCTGTTGTCAGTGGGAGGGTCGACGTGGCTTTGGGTTCCCGTTTTTTGTCCGGAACCAGTCAGGTGCCTTTTTTTCGATCCATGCTTTTGCGGACCGGTGTTCTTTTTACGGGTTTGGTCTCCGGATTGTGGCTATCGGACACCCATAACGGATTTCGGGCCTTTTCACGGGAAGCAGCCGCGTGTTGTCCTATTACCTTGGATCTCATGGCTCACGCTTCGGAGATTCTTGATCGCATCGCCTGTCAGCGGCTGCGCTGTGAGGAGGTGCCGGTGACTGTTCGCTATTCTGTGGAAACGCTGCGCAAAGGACAGCATTCTTTGGGATCTCTGCGCATTGTTTTTGATCTTGTTAAAGCAAAATTATTCCAATAGGTTTTTTGCATGTTGTTTAAGGGTCTTCTCATAGCATTTGCCCTATTCGCTTTCTGGCGCGCTTGGACGCAGTTTCATCTGCACCAAACCGCCCGCGGATGGTTTATTTTGTGGACAGCCGTTTGGGCCGGTGTTATTGCTGCGGCTGCTTTTCCATCTTGGACCGATGCCGTTGCCGCAGCTTCCGGCGTGGAACGCGGGGCTGATCTGGCGGCCTATGCGTCGATTGTTATTCTATTTTACGCTGTTTTTCGCCTTTTTGTCCGGGTTGAGCAGGCAGATCGAAATTTGACCCGCCTTGTACGCTCCCTTGCTTTGGAGCGCGGAGAACGGGAAGAAGAAAAAAAGGCCGAAATTTTTACGGATCGAAAGAAGCCGACCCTATGAAAATTGCTCAGGTCGTTTCGACCTATCCTCCTTATCGTGGGGGGATGGGGGGTATCGCGTGGGAATATACTCAGCGTCTGCGTTCGCGCGGACACCACGTTCATGTCTTCACACCGCGCCACACCCCTGTGGACGGAGATCCGAATTATGTTCATCGAATTCCTTCGCCCCTTCACATTGGAAATACTGGTGTCCTTCCTTCCTTGTTTTATCGTCTGAAAGGATTTGACCTCGTTCATCTTCACTATCCTTTTTTCGGCGGAGCCGAGCCGCTTATTGTTGGAAAGGCCTTGCGTCCGCGACAGCCGCTTGTTGTGAGCTATCATATGGACGTGGTTGGTCGTGGGTGGAAACGTCTGGCCTTCGACATCCATCGTCGCATGCTTTTTCCCTGGCTCATGGGGCGGGCGGATCGTATTCTGACAAGTTCTATGGCTTATGCGCGCACCAGTGACCTCCGGTCTCTTTCTGGAATTTCTGAAAAAATGGAACAGCTTCCCTTTGGTGTGGATTTGGAACGCTATCACCCAGGGTCGGAACCTTCCTTGCGTGAACGATTAGGAATCTGTTTGGACGTTCCTGTTTTTTTGTTTGTAGGGGGGCTGGATAGAGCCCATTATTTCAAGGGCGTTTCCATTTTTTTGGAAGCCCTATCAGCCATAGGTGATCGTGAGTGGCATGCGGTCGTGGTTGGCGATGGCGATTTGCGGAAGGCTTTTGCCCTTCAGGCTTCTGCTCTGGGACTAGAAAAACGCGTCCTTTTTGTCGGATCTATTTCCGAAGAGGAAAAACCTTCCTATTTTCGCCTTGCTGATGTGCACGTTTTTCCCTCCATAGACCGGTCCGAGGCGTTTGGTCTGGTTGCCTTGGAAGCGGCTGGGAGCGGCATCCCAACGGTTGCTTCGCGGCTTGCAGGGGTTGACGAAGCCGTTGAAGAGGGAAAAACCGGACTTTTGGTCGAGCCAGGCAATGTCGCCTCTTTATGTACGGCCCTGGTCCGTCTATTGGAACATCCGGAGGAGCGGGAACGATTGGGAAAAGCCGCACACACGCGTGCCGAACATCTCTTTGATTGGAAGCCCATCATGGAGAGATTGGAGGCTCTGTATCATGAACTCCTTGCTGTCCGCCAGGAACAAAAAAAATAGAGACCGTATGAAATATGCCTTCATCACGAATCTTTATCCGCCGTTCAGTCGGGGCGGCGCTGAACAGGTCGTCCAGCGAACCGTACGAGAATTACACGCCCGCGGCCACGCGGTCTGCGTGATCTCAACAACGCCGTTTAGACCTCGTCTTCCTGGAAAAGTTTCTGAAGAGCGTGAAGAGACCGTGGAGCGCGTGTATCGTTTTTTTCCTTCCAATCTTTATCATTCTTTAGACGATTATCGATTTTCCATCCCCGTGCGCTTCCTCTGGCACCTCATTGATCTTTTTTCTCCGTCCCCCTTTCGGCATGTTCGGCACCTTCTTGAAGAAGAAAAGCCAGATCTAGTTTTTACGCATAATTTGAAAGGAATCGGACTTCGGATTCCCCAAATTATTCAGTCTCTTGGTTTTCCTCACCTGCACACCCTTCATGATGTTCAGCTTTCCGAGCCAAGCGGTCTTATTCTCCACGGGAGGAAGGAGTCTTTTTTTCACCTGTTTTTTCGGCGCATCTATGAAGCCTGCGTGCGCTGGGCCATAGGAACGCCGGATCTTGTTATTTCTCCCTCACAGTTTTTAGCGAATTTTTATCGGGACCGCGGTTTTTTTTCCAACACAGAGATGCGCACTCTTCCCAATCCTCCCCCGCCGTTTCTTTTTCATGATCGGTCACCACGCCGGGAAGGGCCCCTGCGATTGCTCTATGCCAGTCAACTTGAACGATCCAAGGGGATTCTCCTTTTGTTGGAGGCTCTCGACCGCAGCGGGCTTGCGTTTGAACTGCATATTGCCGGGGACGGGACATTGGCACAGACCCTAGCACAGCGCGCCCGCGAGGACAGGCGTGTTTCGTATCACGGCTTTGTTTCTATCGAGTCCCTTCAGGTCCTGTTGGAACGATGTGACGCCTGCGTTGTTCCTTCCTTGTGCGTGGAAAATTCTCCCTCGATTATCTATGAAAGCCTGCAGGCCGGCGTTCCGGTCATTGCGTCCGCTATCGGCGGGATCGGAGAAATCGTTAAAGACGGAAAGAACGGTTTGCTTGTCCGTCCGGGGGATGCGGACGCCCTGGCTGAGGCTCTTTATCGATTCAAAGATCGTCTTTCTTTTTTTTGGGAGCAGGCGGAAGAGATTCATTTTTCCGTTGCCGACTTTTCCCTAGAACATTATGTTGACCGCTTGGAACAGTGGGCAAGGGAAATTGTCGGACGAAAGAAAAAATTAAACGGAAAAATCAGAGACGTATGAGGGGAGGTTTTCGGTGCCAATCGCATCAGAAATGGAACGGAATCCGTCTCTTTTTAGAAGGCGGACAAGGTCACGATTCAAAAGACCGATGATTTCTGGTCCTTCAAAGATCATTCCTGTAATAAGTTGGACTAGCGAAGCACCTGCGCGGATTTTGGCATAGGCGTCTTCTGCACAGAAAATACCGCCACAACCGATCAGGATGAGGCGTTTTCCATATTTTTTGTAGGTCAGTCGCAAGAGTTCATTGGAGCGTTTTTTTGTTGGTTTGCCACTAAAATTTCCCTTGCCGGCGTGCGTCATCTCCTCAGGATTAAAGGACGGATCTTGTCGATTTTTTTGTAGATTTCCGAAAATAACTCCTTGAACCGGAAAAGAAACAATGATATCGAGCATTTTTTCCGTGTCGACGTCGCTTTCGTTGATGGGCATTTTGAGAAAAAGCGGTTTTGAAAGTCTTAACCCTGTTACGGCTTGAAGCAGGGATGATAGATGGGGTTGGGAATAAAATTCCACGCAACCAAATAGATTTGGACAGCTAATATTGAGTTCATAATGCGTAAAAGGGGCGCGGGATTTTTCTGCTGTTTGAAATGCCTCGACCACGTCTTTGATTGCCTCTTCCTGCGTCATGGGAGAATGGGGGCCGTTTGTTTTGCCTATGCTGAGGCCGATGGGGACGTCAAAGGGATTCCTCGTTTCAACTTTTTGAAGGATAAAATGGATGCCACGGTTTTTGAAACCTTTGTTCACAAGGAGCGAGCGTGATTTTGGCAGCCGGCCAAGCCGCGGCAGCGGGTTTCCCTCGTACGCCCCGTTTGTGACAGTACCGACCGTCCCGAATCCGAATCCGATTGAACCGAGTAGGGACGGCAAGTTCCCCTCGTAATCCCATCCGGCAGCCAGGCCGACGGGATTGGAGAAACGAATTCCCGCAATGGTTTGTTCAAGGGCGGGGTGTTTGTAAGCAAAGAGTCGCTTTGTCGCCGCTCTTCCAAGACGGCATGACCCGAGTCTTTCTCCAACCTCGCCCATTGTCTCATGAATTTTTTCCGGATCAAGGCAAAAGAAGATAGGCTTGAGAACGCGGGTATAAATCCAACGCTGGACCTCGGGGAAGAACATAATCGGCTTCGTTTATTATTTTCTTTGGTGATTTCTAGTGTACGATTGAAAGGAAAAGATTTCAATCAAAAAACCCCCGTTGTCACAGGGGTTTTTCAAAAGGATTTTATTTTTTTACAGTCGCGATAATGGATTTGAAAATATTCGGTTGTTTGGCGGCCAGGTTGGAAAGGATTTTTCGGTCCAGTTCTACGCCGGCCTTTTTCAAAAGATCCATGAAACGGCTGTAGGAGAGGCCTTCGGGTCGGACGCCAGCATTGATGCGGAGCTGCCAGAGTTGGCGGAAAGTCCGTTTTTTATTCCGCCGGTCGCGATAGGCATAGACGCCGGCCTTAATCGAAGCAATTTTGGCAAGTTTGATCTTGGACTTACGTCCCCACATGTACCCTTTTGTTTTCTTCAGAAGGGTTCGGCGGCGTTTGACGTGCATGGTACCGCGCTTGACTCGAGACATAGCGGGAGGAGGATAAAGGAAGAGGATTAAACGCCCTCGTAGGGAAGAAGCGTGCGCACGGCTTTGATGTGAGCGCGGGAAAATTCCGTATCGCGCCGCTTTTTGCGTGTGATCTTTCCCGGATCCCGAGAGTTGTAATGGCTCTGGCCGCAATAACGCTTGAGGACTTTTCCATTTTTGGTTACCCGCATGCGTTTTGCAAGAGATTTGTGCGTTTTCATTTTCATAAAAAGAAGGAGCCTTCCTTCGCCTGGCCTTAGAGACAGACTTCGGAGGGTAAAGAGACGGAGATTTCGAGGAAATAAAGCGTCGGAATCGTATCGGAACGGCCGGAGATTGTCAATCAACGGGAGACAATCAGGGTCATGCGGCCGCCTTGCTTGGAGATGGGCTGTTCGATGCGAATGGGAAAATCTTGCCGGATCCGTGCGACGAATTTGTTCATGATTTCTTCCGCCAGTTGGGAATGAGAACGCTCTCGACCTCTAAGAACAATTTCCAACCGCAGTTTGTCCCCGCGTTCCAGGAATTTTTTTGCCTGCTGGTAACGCACGTCGAAATCGTGCTCTCCAATGCGGATGGAAAGGCGAATACCTTTGACCTCCACTTCCTTCGATTGGGCTTTTTGCTTGCGAACCTCTTTTTCTTTTTGATATTTGAATTGCCCGTAATCGAGAAACTTGGCAACAGGCGGTTCGGCTTTTGGCGAAACCTCGACCAGATCCAATTCTCGCTCCCCGGCCAGGCGAAGGGCATCGGCCGTTCGCAAAACGCCGAGTGGCTGGCCTTTTTCATCCACGACACGCAGATGTTCCGCATCAATCTCTTCGTTGAAACGATATTGGGGAATTTCAATTTTCGGCTTACGGACGCGGTGGCGGTGGATGCGCATAAGACAAAAGACGGAAGGTTGCATTCGCGTCCTGTTCGCAGGGGCGGGTTGGAACGCCTCTCCATCACGGACGGGTACTGTTTACAGGCGAAATGATAGCAGAACCTTCGCAAAAGACAAGGGCTTGTCCGGCTTTTCAACAACGCTGATGCCACGGTATACTGTCTTCGGAACAAACTATGCCGATTCTTGCCAGCAACAAACGAGCCTCTTTTGATTATGAATTCCTCGAAATGCTGGAAGGCGGCTTGGTATTGACAGGTCCAGAAGTTAAATCAACCAAGGGGGGTCGGGCACAGCTCAAGGGTTCATTCCTCCAGGTTCGTGGTGGGGAACTTTGGTTAAAAAATGCTTTTATTGCTAAGTACGATCCGGCTGGCCCTCAGGAATCCTATGACGGCTCTCGAAATAGAAAAGTCCTCATCCGGCGAAAGGAATTGATTCGGCTGGCAGGGAAGACGCAGGAAGATCGATTGACATTAGTACCTGTTTTGCTCTATACTGAGCGAAACCTCGTGAAGTTGAAGTTTGCCATTGCCCGGGGGAAAAAGAAATTTGAAAAACGGGAAACGATAAAGAAAAGGGAGGTTGAGCGTCAGATAAGAGACCGTTTGCGAACGTGAAAGGACCCAGCCGGTCATTCCGCAAAGGATCCGGATACCATTTGGGATTCGTTGGGGACTGATCGGGATTGATGGGAGCAGGTTGCGCAGTCAAGCAAGCCGAGGTGGTATCCTTCCTCGAAAATCCGGGATACAAATTTTCAACTGCCAACTCGGTAGTCGCTCGGGCTAAGGCGGCATTGGCGAAAGCCTTTGCTGTTCCGGCCCTTGCACCGGTTCTCGCGTAAGTCGAGAACCCATTCGCCGCTGTGCGCCTGTCCGCAGCGATACGGGTGTTATAATAGACAGGCTGGATGGGCAGCGCGTCGGCTGCTGTCCATTAAGATCATTGCCGGCTCCGGCCGCGGGTTGAGCCCCGCTTTCCACCGCGAACCGGTTTCCTAGGCGAGGCTGAGCTTGGAGAAAGGCTGTGCGGACGCTTGCCAGACGGGGGTTCGATTCCCCCCAGTTCCACCATCCTTCGCTCCGACTAACGTCGGAGCTACGGATGGCAGGCCATAAAGTCTGCTATCTGTTGGTCGGAGCGAAGGATGCCCTCCGAAGTCGTAAGACGAAGGAGGGCTTTGTTTTAGGTATGTTATCGATGGTCTGCAGGCCACAAAAGGTTTTTCATCTGCACAGTCTGGGCGAGAAGGGCTCGAGTTAAAAACGCGTGTCGCCCAGGCATACATTTTTGTATCCTGTTTGCACTATGTTTACTGTCTACATTCTCCGGAGTTCTAAGACGGGTTCTTACTATCGCGGCTTTACAGAACTAACGGCAGAAGAAAGATTGGCCTACCACAATCAGGGTTTGGTTTCCTCTACGAAAGGCGACTGTCCTTGGAAGCTTGTGTGGTTTGGTGTTTTTGAAGAACGAAAAACAGCTCTGAATTTTGAAAAATATCTCAAGTCGGGATCTGGCCATGGTTTTACGTGGAGGAGGTTGGTTCATAGAACGTGAATTATAGATACCACAAAAACTCATCAACTAACGGTTGGTGATTTTTTGTTTCTATTGAGGGAAATAATTGCCTTCGTCTGGTTGGAATTCTTGTTGTATAAGTGCTGGTTGTTTTTCTCCATTGCCCAAATAATGCCCAAAGTTAAGTGTTTCACATCCAAAATACCCGTCGGTCAAAGCCGACGGGTTTTGAAAACAAAAGAGCGCACCCGGGGACCAGGCACGCTTTTTCGCGTTCGGTCCCGCGCGGGTGCGCGGAGTTATTGTACAATCTCGGCCGGTCGAGAGGTCGAGATAGGAGGGGCGATTTGGTCACGGATCCAATCCAGAGCCCCCTGCATGGTGCGGGCGAACTCATACTTCTGCCCGTCCCATAGGTCGTGCCCAGTGTTGGTGAAGACGAGATGGCTGCTGGGCAATGCCTTATGCAATTCGACCGTTGCATAGGCGTTGCACACCATATCATAGCGGCCATTGATGATGACTGTGGGGATCCCGGTGATGTGGGCCAGGCGGGAAGGCCGGAGGATCTGCTTCGTTCGCGAGATGAAACTCCGGTTGGCGAAGTAATGATTCTCCAGTCGAGCCACCGGCAGGATCTGTGCCGGGTCCAGAGCATCGGCTGTGAGGGCCTTGATTTGGAGGAGATTTATCTCCCACGAGACCCAGCGTATTGCCGCTTCATTGGCCATGGCTTCGTCGACTCCATTTAGGCGTTTATGATAGGCAGCTACGAGATCGCCGCGCTCGTCGGCAGGAATGAAGTCGAAGAACTGTTTCCACGCTTCGGGATAGAACTGACCGGCCCCGCCGCGCAGATACCAGTCCACGTCTTTTTCCCGCGAGAGCCAGATACCGGCAACAGCGATGAACGAGGTCCGATCCTGCTGTTCCTCGGCGTACAGAAGGGCCATGGTCGCCCCCCAGGAGTGGCCCATCACGCCCCACTTCTCGATGTCGAGGTGGATCCGTAGTTTCTCCACGTCCTCGATGAGCAGCGGCGTGGTGTTCTCCTCGATGGAGGCGTAGGGCGTCGAAGACCCGGCTCCACGCTGATCATAGAGGATAACCCGGAAGAAGTCTGGGTCGAACATCAGGCGCATCGATTTGCTCAGCCCGCCACCAGGCCCTCCGTGAAACACCACAACCGGGTAGCCGGCCGGGTTTCCGCATTGCACATAGTGCATGGTGTGGATCGCCGAGACTGGCAGGGTTGATTCGTCGTAGCAGACGCCTTTTTCCTTCGGGTATAGACTCTCCGGAACCGGCGTAACATACTCCTGGAAATCCTTCGCCGAAAGAGAGCCAGTAAGCAGAACAAAAAAAAGGACCGAGAAAATTCGTTTCAACGGAGCCACGTGGGCCTCCTTCGTAAAACGTTGACGTTCAGTTGTAAAAACAACCGTGTCTATGTTGGCAGTTTATTTCTTATTTGTCAATTAGTTTTATCAAAAATAAGCGAATTCAAAATAGTAAATCAGACAGGGGATGAAATTTTTCACCCAAAGTCACTTCGTAATCAAGAATACGGGATCGATCAAGACTATTGACAAAATAGTTTTTTCCCGTCATGGTTTATTGTCTCGTCTATTTTGAGACAACTGATAAATCGCTGAGGGACTGGCGATTTATGAACCTTCAACAATTTGGATAAGATAAGGAGAAGAACTTGAAACTCAAGGGATTTTTTTGGTTTTTTTTCGAAAAAAAATGGGTGCGGCGGTTGGGGTGGGGTGCGCTGGTTGGAATGTTGATCCTGCTCGTATGGTGGGTTGGGAGTGCAGCCCTTTCCTACGACCGTCGTCAGAAGACCGAACTCGACGCCAAGACGGCGATCCTTTGTACCAATGTGACCAACGAGAATTGGTATCAGGCAGAATGGGCTGGAGGAGCCTCTTCAAAGGATACCTGTGAATATTGGGGAGGAATCATGTTGTTCGGCGTTCCTGCTGGAAAAAGTTTCAGGCCCTGTACGTTTGGTGGCCTCCCTATGTTCTGTTTGTTTCATGAAAATAAAGATGTGGATCTTTTTTGGATTACTGGTTCACGTGCATTTGGTGTCAAGACCGCGGACATGGAGCGAGTTCGTCCGCATTTGGCAGTTTATTGATCGACATGGTGTCTCCACCATCACCAAGGATCACAGCTCCACCTGGGGTGAGGGCCTTCTTCGATCCGGATCGGAGACCGTTCACGCATACCGGATGGGTTCGGTGCGTCGGAGGCCGCATGGCCGACGGACGCTGGCCCGCCTGGAACGTCTACACCGGGACAACCCGGTAACATGCCGCATCTGCGCGGCCCGATACGAAGGGCCTCATCTCGCAGATGCGGCTCTTCTATTTTGGAGAGAAATCGTCATTCCATCTGGGGAATGGAACCAAAACATTCGCCAGATAAAGCAGGCGGGTTTTCTAAAAATAAAAAGGCGCACCCGGGGACCAGGCACGCTCTTTCGCGTTCAGTCCCGCGCGGGTGCGCGGAGTTATTTGAGAGCCTGGGCCAGGGCGCGCATGGCCCTGTTGTATCGCTCCTGCCAGAAGTCGTGATACTGAGTCCCTTTGTCCGGGAGACCAGCATTGTTCTTCCAGCTCAGAGCCCTTTGATCAGGGCCGTACTTCCGTTCGTTGCCGATCCCGAAGTTTACGCAGCCGTTCGGTCCATTGTCTGCATACGTGTCGAGGATCTTGGGGCTGTGGGTTTCGTCGGGCCTTTCAAAGAAGGAGAGTCGTCCGCCGGTAGGGGAGGCCGGGGGGACGAAGTACACGGTGTACCGAGTCTCGTTGTAGATGAACACCGCCTGGACGTCGCCCTCGCCAGAGAGGTTCTCCTTCCAGGACAGAAACCGCCCTTTCTTTGTCCCCGATTCCATCCCGGTGACCACGCGCTCTACGGTCTGCTTGTCGGTCGCGAGGCTCGGGCATTGACCTTCTTCGGCGGACCTCGGGCTACTGGAGGGTACTGTGACAGTGTTGGCAGAAGGGCCCTCATTGTTTTGTTCCAGCCTCGACGCCAGTGCCTCGCCGCGCGTTTCTGCAATCTTGTGCTTCAACCGCACCGAATCTCGATGCATTATCATGAGGGTGACAAGAAGGATGAGTATGACCGACCAGAAGCTAAGAGACACCAATTTCTTGTTCATTTTTCCTCCTATTATAGATCACGAGGTCATACTCAATTTTCTCGTCGATCTTCCCATAGGAGGGTGACCACGATGATGATGCTGAAGGCGCTCCAGAAAAAGATTAGGAGGGGTCGGTAATCCTTGTGGAAGAGGTCGCCCCATCTCCATACCACGAGGGCAGATGCCAGCGGATAGACCCAAGCGACAATCCTAGTAGTTCGTTTCCACTTTCGGAAGGTTGCCGCGCCACGCACGCTCTTGATCACGCTGATGGTGGCGTAGTAGAGGAACAATTCGATGGTCATGGTGGCCCACGCCAATGCCGAGGAAACCCACCCGAGCGTCTCATCGCTGGCAGCCGATCCTCCCAGGGCCACGATCCATCCCACAAGTAGGAGGAAGGCGACGTATAGAGATCGTGTTTTCCAGTCGATGGACAGAAGTTTTTCTTCTAACATTTTTTGTTACTCCTTGTTGTTTTGTTCGACGTAAAACGTCTGGACCCGTTCGTCCTGACTTCCTACATTGAAGAGAAAGAGGCGAGATTGGAATTCCTGGACGACCTCGCCGATTCGCTTCCCCGGATCCTCTTGTGGGACGTAGAGAACCGTGAGGGTCTTCAGGTGTTCGCCATCATCTCCGTCCACCTTCGCGAGTAAGACGCTACTGATCTGCCCTGGATGGGCGTTGGCCACAGAGAGGTTGTCACAGAACCCGTTTTCAGAATTCAGAATGACCTCGCCGTTACTCCCTCGCAGGGTGATGGGGCCGTCGAGGCCCTGAATTTCTGCACAGATTGTGACAACCTGACCAGGGAACGACCCGTTAGTCGTGGTAGCGGGTTCTTGGTTTATCCCGAGCACGGAGATGATGACAATCCCCACAGCCAGGAAGATGAGAAAATAAAAAAACAAACCCGCTCTTATGTACTCCCAGATTTTTTTCAACACCGTCGTCTCCTCCAACCAAATTGTGAAATAACCCCTGCAAAAAACTGTTTCAACCTCAACACATTTCCTTTAAAAAATCAAGACCCACCACACCCTCCGACTGTTTCAATGAATTTGGCCTTTGTGTTATGATAAAGTGTGTCTATGACTTCCCAGCAACCCCAACTTGTTAATGTGACCTTTTGGGCTATTCTGAAGGTAGTTGTTGTTATTATTTCGATTGGGCTTCTTTGGTTTTTGCGCGATATTTTAGCCATCCTCTTGGTGGCCGTTCTTTTGGCCGCGCTCATCGATCCGTTTGCGGATTGGTTTTCGCGCCACCGGCTTCCCCGTGCGCTCGCGGTTTTGATTGTCTATATCTTTTTGTTCGCTGTCAGTGCCCTGATTTTGATTCTCCTCATTCCACCGATCTTGGACCAGGCCCAACAGCTTATCCTCAATTTTTCCGATACGTATCGGAGCTTAATTTCAACCCTTGGAAGATTCCGGGCCCTTTCTGTCCAATATGGCTTTGAGCAAAATCTCCAGGAGAGTCTCCAAACGCTCCAGAGTCAATTAGGCGGCCCCATTGAAAGAGTTTTTACAACGATTACAAGTTTTCTTGGTGGACTAGCCGCTTTTCTCCTCGTGCTGGTGTTGGCTTTTTATATGGTTGTAGAAGAGGGCGGAACGCGTCGTTTTTTTAAACATTTGGCTCCGGAAGAATATCAGCCATTCCTTTCTGCCCTATCAATAAAATTACATCGCAGTATCGGACAGTGGCTGCGAGGACAGTTGGTTTTGGGGTTGGCCATTGCCGCCACAACCTATATAGGCCTTCTTTTGATTGGTATTCCTTACACACTCGTCCTTGCTCTCCTTGCGGGTCTGTTGGAGATAATTCCCTATGCCGGTCCCCTTCTTTCGGCTGTCCCTATTCTGATTATTGCGTTTTCCCTTTCTCCTTTAAAAGGCGTTTTAGCTTTAGGGGTCATCATACTCATCCAGCAACTCGAGAATAATTTTTTGGTTCCAAAAGTCATGCAAAAGGCAACAGGTTTAAATCCTATTGTTAGTATTCTCTCTCTTTTGGTTGGGGCAAAAATGGGAGGAGTTCTTGGTGCCCTGCTTGCCATCCCCGTAGCCACTATGTTGATGGTTGTGTTGGAGGAATTCTTTGCCTTTTCATTAAAGAAAGACGCTCCTCCTTCGCGTTAGTTTTTTCTATGCCCCCCCTCCATCATCACAGCGCTTTTCCAGCCACCGTTGCCCTTTTGACAGCCGCTCTCGCTGCTCTTGTGGCTTGGACGTATGCGGGAAAGCCCCTGGTTTCACCACATCGCGTTGTACGCGATCAAGGTACAGTAAACTCTCTTTTGAAACCCGAAGATTACGATCGTTCTGTCCACGATCGGCTTGTCGACCTGCCAGAGGTATTGCGTCAGAATGCTGACACGGAAAGTCGTGAACGCTTCTTAGAAGAGACGTTGAATTGGCTGTTGTCTGTTCCGGTTCCTGCCGAACGGCGGGAAGTCCATCTTGCTTTCGCCCTTTCGCTGAATGGCATGCGGGAAGGATTGACAGCGGACGGGTCAACAAAGTTTGAAGAGAGCTGGCAGGCATTTGAGGCGACCCTTTTGCGTCTTGGTTGGGTGAGAGAATAAAAGAAAGGAACGTCATGCTTCTTTTTCTTCGTTTTCTTCCCTTTGTTGCTGCTCTTTTTTTAGGGGGCGGAGCTGTTTGGGCTTCGCAAAGCGGCCTGTCTGCTGGCTGGATTTTGACTGGTACATGGTTCATGTCCGTTGTCGTGCAGATTTTGTTGATTCGAACTGGTCCACGGAGATTGCGCTCCTGGGCACTCCTCGGGATTCCTCTTCTATTTTCGGCATTCGGATTGCTCTTTTTCCTCTTTTTAGAATCTTCGCAAGCAAGAATTGCCATAGGAATCCTTTTGGCCGCAGGGGTTTTTATTTGGGATGACAACCTCTTTTTTTATGTGCATGCCCCGGCTGGCTACCGTGTCAACAGTTTGGAATATCTGACATTGGCCCTTGCCATAACAGCGATTTTTTTTCTTTCCGCCGCCGGATATGGTGGGGTTCTTTTCCTCCAAGAATCCGTTTGGTTCTTTGCTGTGGCATGGATGATGGCCGCGTGGCTTCTTTTTTGGTGTCTGTGGTGGGTCTGTAAAAAAGAGAGACCCTGTTTTACGGCCGTGATCCACGCGTTCGTTCTCGTCCAGTTGTTTGCCGCTCTTTCTTTTCTTCCAAGCAGTCCGTTCGTTAACGCGAGCCTGCTTGCTCTTGCGGCTTATACCTTGTTTGGACTACAGAGAGCCCAGACCCTGCATCGGATTGGGAAGCGATTGGTTGGACGGTTCTCAGTGGTGGTTATTGTTTTGGCCGTCATTGTTATCGGAACGGCGCGCTGGAAATGAGCGAGTTGATTTGAAAAATGTTAAGTCGTCTTTTTATGAATCACCGCCGTTTAACGGTTTTGCGGGCGCTTGGAGCCTGTGCAATGACGATTTGTGCTGGGGCAGCAGGGGGCGTTATCGGGTCCTCGGTTACGAATGGTTCGCTCGAAACTTTTGCCGACCGTCTCTTTCGTTCCGCCGGACCCGTTTCTTTTCCCTCAGGAGAGCGTCCCGTCCGTCTTTTAGAGGGAGATGAAGACCGCCTGGCGATGCTACGGGAAGTCGCCCTTCCTACGGTTGTCCGGATTTATACTTCTCCAATAGACAGAGAAGATTTTGATTCATCTATTCCAACGGCTCGCGGTATTCTGCTCACATCGGATGGGTGGGTCGCGGCTGCTCCATTTTTTTTGGCTGAATCAGAGGAGGCTACGTTATCCGTCCTATCCGGTCAGACGTTTTATCCGATTACGGCCGTTGTGGCAGACCCGGCATCTGAAACGGTTTTTTTGAAAATGGCTGCGTCCAATCTGCCCGTTGCCGCTTTTGGAACCACCAGCCGTTTGGAACCCGGAGAACCCATTTTTGTCCTTCCGTCAGATAAGGAAATACTCCCTATGGCTTTCCGAGGGTGGAATGGGACAGAGGGACGTTCGGTTTCCGTAGATGTCCCGCATCGGTTTCTTTTCCTTTCGGGTGAAGTCCTTGCGCCCGGGTCTCCCGTGTTCAACCAACAGGGAGCGTTTATTGGTTTGACTTCTGGAAAAAAAGAATCGGATGCACCTACGCAGGCCATTCCCGTGGAAACGTTTCAAGGACCGCTTCGTTCTTTGCTCCAAACAGGGGAGATTCAGCGGCCCTTTTTGGGGGTGCGTGGCACGGATTTGAGCCAGGCACCCGGCGTTGTTTTAGAGGGCCGAACTCGTGGAATGTTGGTAGATGTTGTAGAAAAGGGAAGTCCTGCGGAAAAAGCTGATATCCGTTCGGGAGACGTGATCGTCGAAGTGGGCGGTCGTCCGATTTATCGAGAGGCTTCCCTAGAACGGTTCCTTGCTTTTGCCCAGCCTGGGGAATTATGGATCCTTGGATTGGAACGGGATGGGGTCACTTTGGAAGTGGAGGTCATTCTCGAAACCCTTGCTCTTTTACCTTAACTCTTTTTTCTTCTTTATTTTTGCCTATGGCTTTCCCATCTGCTGCTTCTTATCTTTCCCGCCGGTGGAGAACGGTTGTTGTTTTTTCTCTGGCTGGGCTGGTGTTGGCGCTTGGTCTTTCCCTCATCCAACCCCTGCGTTATTCCTCAACAATTCGCCTGCTCATCTTACAGGATGGTGGAGGGTCTTCTGATGCTTATACAGCGAGCCGTTCCGTTGAACGCCTGGCGGAGAATCTGGTTGCCATTCTCTATACGACTTCCTTTTACGATCAGGTTATGAAAGCTGGTTTTGATATTGATCAGTTGGCTTTTCCAACTCTGGAATGGAAAAAGCGTCGTTTTTGGGAAAAGACCGTTTCAGCAAGCGTTGCCCGCGGAGCCGGCCTTTTGACGATTACCGCTTTTCATAAGGACGTTTCTCAAGCCGAACAGATTGCCAATGCCGTGGCCTATGTGTTGACCTTGCAGGCGCCTTCGTATGTTTCAGGAGGCAATGTGAGCGTGCGTATTGTGGATACCCCGCTTAATTCACGGTGGCCGGCAAGACCCAATATCCCTGCCAATGTTTTTTCTGGCATTGTTCTCGGGGGCTTGGCAGGAGTCGGCTACGTTCTTTTGAGAGCGGAACAGATCCGTCGTCGACACCAGTTTGTGGATGAGGAAACGTGAGACACCCTGGACGGATCTTCCCCTTGACAAGGATTCATTTAGCACTCTATATTTGAGAGTGCTAGATTTTTTATGAAAGCCACGCTATGAACGAGCGGCAGGAGGACGTGCTCCGTTGGATTGTGGAGGAATACGTTCGGGCTGCCGAACCGATTGGTTCTAAAGTTCTCTGTGAGAAGTATGCCCCCAGTTTATCGCCAGCCACGATCCGCAACGCCATGGCTGTACTGGAAGAAGAGGATTATGTTCGTTCGCCGCACCCGTCTGCCGGCCGGATTCCCACAGAAAAGGGTTATGCCTACTACCTACGGCGTTTTGTCCGTCCTCAACGCGTTCGAGGAGCCGATCATCGCCTGTCTGACGCTTTGGAACACACGGCAAACGACGAGGTCGCGCTCAAACAATTGGCTAGGGCCCTTGTTGATCTTTCCGGAGAAACAGCCGTGGCAGCGTTCGGGTCCGGGTGGAGTTATTGCGCGGGCGTCTCAAATCTGTTTCAGAAACCGGAATGTGGCGACCTCGAGTTAGTGCGCGATCTTTCGTGTGTTTTGGATCGCTTCGACGAGGTGATGGAAGCCCTGTTCGGTCTTCTTTCTCGTGAGCCTCAAGTGCTTTTGGGAACGGAAAATCCTTTTGGTGAGGAAATGGCCGCGGTTCTTGTTAAGCACGTTTTGCCGAATCATCGCGTGGGGATCATTGGTCTGGTGGGTCCTTTGCGCATGGATTATGCCCGCAATCTTGGCCTGATCGGGGAAGCAAAGGATGTGCTTGAACGTTCCAGTCCCTTGTCCGGTCGGCACAGCTTCCATCAAAAATCAACCGAAGACGATTATGAATCCCCAACCTCCTTTTGACGAAACTCCCCCCACACCTCAACCCGTGTCAGCCGAAGAGACGCTTCAAAAAGAAAGAGATACCTATTTGGAAGGATGGAAACGAGCGCTTGCGGATTATGATAATTTAAAAAAGGATTTGGGACGGGAGAAGACGGCGACACGTCAAGCCCTTGCGGAAGCGTTTTTCCTGGCCGTCCTTCCGGTACTTGATCATTTTCATCAAGCCCTGCGCCATCGTCCAAAGGAAGGAGAAGCGTCCATCGATGCCTGGGTCACCGGGGTGCTCCGCGTCCGCGAAGAGCTCTCCTGCGCCCTTGCCGGGTTCGGGGCCGTTCCTTTTGGGGTCGTGGGCGATCTGTTTGACCCGCGTTGTCATGAGTCTGTGGGTGCTCGTTGCGAGGCTTCTTTTCCGGATCAAGGTATTTTGGAAGTGTTAGAACTAGGATGGCGTATGGGAGAAAAGATCGTGCGTCCAGCCCGCGTTATCATCAATAATTTGCCGCCTTTGTCCGCGGACGCAGGGGGTCCACCGGACGGGTAAAAAATCATGTTATTTTTTCTTTATTGAGTGTCAAAACATTGCTATGTCTCGTATCCTTGGAATCGATCTCGGAACCACGAACTCCTGCATGGCCGTTATTGAAGGCGGTCAACCGAAAGTCCTTGAGAACAAAGAGGGTGCACGGACAACCCCTTCCGTAACGGCGGTTGTGAAGAATGGCGAGCGCCTGGTGGGCGCTTTGGCCAAACGGCAGGCCGTCACGAATCCGGAGAACACGCTTTTTTCGATCAAGCGTCTGATCGGACGCCGATGGGAAGACCCGGAAGTTCAGCACGACCTGAAGGTCATGCCGTATAAAATGGTAAAACACGGCGACGGCGTGGGCGTTGTTCTCGGGGGGAAAGAAAATACACCGGAAGAAATTTCCGCGATGGTGCTTCGCAAACTCAAGGAAGATGCGGAGGAGCGGCTTGGAGAAAAGATTACGGAAGCCGTGATTACGGTTCCGGCCTATTTTGACGATGCACAGCGCAACGCCACGAAAGTCGCCGGAGAAATCGCCGGGCTCACGGTGCGTCGCATTATCAACGAACCAACAGCGGCGGCGCTGGCTTACGGATTCGACAAGAAAACCGGACAGAAGATTCTCGTTTACGATCTTGGTGGCGGGACGTTCGATGTCTCGGTTCTTGATGTTTCGGAAGATACGGTCGAGGTGAAGGCAACCAATGGCGATACACACCTGGGTGGCGATGATTTTGACCGCCGGATCATTGATTGGATTATTGCCGAATTCCTCAGGGAGGAGGGGATTGATCTTTCCAAGGATCCCCTGGCTCTGCAGCGCATTAAAGACGCGGCGGAGAAGGCGAAGATTGAGCTTTCAACAACGCAGCAATCCGAAATCAATCAACCGTTTATCACAAGCGATGCGGCCGGCCCCAAACACTTACTGCTGATGCTGTCGCGGGCCAAGCTCGAGGAGCTGGTCTATGACTATGTGGAGAAGACCTTCGAACCCGTCCGTTCCGCGCTGCGCGACGCGAAAATGGGAAAGGAACAGATTGAAGAAGTTGTGTTGGTCGGTGGCATGACCCGGATGCCGCTTGTTCAAAAGAAGGTGGAGGAATTTTTTGGAAAAAAGCCGAATATCAGCGTGAATCCCGATGAAGTCGTGGCTTTGGGGGCTGCGGTTCAGGCCGGCGTGCTCGGAGGCGAAGTGCGTGACGTGCTCCTGCTTGATGTAACCCCGCTTTCTCTTGGAATTGAAACACTTGGGAGCGTCATGACACCGCTCATTGAGCGCAACACGACGGTCCCTTGCAGCAAGTCCCAAATTTTTTCAACAGCCGCGGACGGGCAGACCACCGTGGAGGTTCACGTGCTCCAAGGGGAGCGTCCCATGGCTGCAGACAATAAAACGCTCGGTCGATTCATCCTTTCCGGGATTCCTTCGGCTCCACGCGGTGTTCCGCAGGTCGAAGTCAAATTTGATATTGACGTGAATGGTATTTTGCATGTGTCTGCGACGGATAAGGCAACAAATAAAAAGCAAGAGGTGACGATTACGGCGTCGACCGGTTTGGCCAAGGATGAAGTGGAACGCATGCGGCGCGAAGCGGAGGAACACGCCGAAGAAGATCATCAGAAGAAGGAACAGATCGAACATCGCAATCTTGCGGAAACCATGATTTATACCGCTGAAAAAATGCTGAAGGATGCCGGAGACAAGGCAACGCCGGAGGATCGCCGGACCATTGAGGAAAAAATTGAGGCCCTTAAAAAAGTGAAGGATGGTGACGATCATCCCGCAATCAAGCGTGCGGCAGACGATCTTTCCACTGTCGCGCAAGCCTTGGGTGCTAAAATGTACCAGAGTCAGGGAGGGACAGCAGAAGGCGCGGCAAGCCCCGAGACTCCTTCAGGGGAACATTCCGGTCCGGTCGATGCGGAATTCCAAGAGAAAAAACCAGGAGAAGACGTTTAACGTGTGGCATCGACGCCGTCAACAACGATGCAACAAGGAGACATCTCTTCAACAGAGGAATGGCTGGCAGCGCAAGTTGCCGTCCAGTCCGGTTGTACGAAGGTCCCTGTTTTTCCTCTTCCTGACTCTTGTTCGTCGTCCGTAAGAATGGTGGGGAGGGTCGCTTCCTTCCATCCGATTGGATGGATTGTCCTTGTGATGATCATCGGGATGTTTTTGAAAATGGCTTTTCAAAAAAAGGTGTGAATAAAAAGGATTATTACGCAGTCCTCGGTGTTTCTAAAGAAGCCAATCAGGAGGAGATTAAAAAAGCCTTCCGAACGCTGGCTCACAAACACCATCCTGATAAATCAGGTGGGGACGCAGAAAAATTTAAGGAAATCAATGAGGCTTATCAGGTCTTGGGGGATCCGGAAAAACGGAGTCGCTACGATCGTTTGGGATCAGCCGCATTTGAGAATGGAGGTTTTTCGGGAGCCGATGGGTTCTCGGGAGCCGGTTTTGGCGCGGCCGGATGGGAAGACCTCGGAGATTTGTTTGGAGATCTCTTTGGCAACAGTGCGGCGCGTTCCCGGCGTCCAGCGCGAGGGGAGGATCTGGAAATGGATGTTGAGCTGGCTTTTAAAGAAGGTCTTTTTGGAACGGTGAAAAACGTAAGAATAACGAAGCCCTCGTCTTGTCCATCCTGCAGAGGATCCGGTGCCGCTCCTGGAGCTGCATCAAAAATCTGTTCTGTCTGTGCGGGTTCGGGGTGGCAGGCACACCTACAACGGACGATTTTGGGAAACGTCCAGACGCGCATCGTTTGTCCTGCTTGTGTCGGGACAGGTCACCTTCCGGAACACCCCTGTCCGGATTGTCGTGGAGAAGGGGTTCGATCGCAAGGGAAGACCCTTGAAGTCCGCATTCCGCCGGGTGTGGAAGACGGGATGACGTTACGTGTTCGTGGCGAGGGAGCGGCGAGGAAAGGGGCAGAACCCGGCGATCTGTTTTTACGCTTGCACTTGGCTTCGGATCCGCGTTTTGAACGGGAAGGCCCTCATCTTTTTTCTAGTGTTTCTATTGGATTTACGCAAGCTGCGCTTGGAGATACCTTGGATATCGAAACCGTGGACGGTCCTGTTTCCTTGAAGATCACGGCCGGCATCCAATCCGGAACGGAGTTACGTTTACGCGGCAAGGGTGTCCCCTCAGGGAGCGGGCGGCGCGGGGATCATATTGTCACGGTTCGCGTCCGGACCCCGGAGAAGGTGAACCGCCGTCAGCGACAGCTGTTAGAAGATTTGGACTTGCGGGAAAAACCGGAAGCCTAAGAGACGAACGTCAGAGGACGATGAGAAACAGCTGTGATATACTCACGTTATATGCGACTGTTCGGACAACGCCAAACCAAAGCTTACGTCGGCGTGGATATCGGCGGGGGTGGGGTAAAGGTCGTTGAGCTTCAAAACGAGAAAGGGCGCGCGCGTTTGTTGACCTACGGTTATTCCGAACGCCGTCCCGGAGAGGATCCCGTTCCTTTTTTGGAAGATCCTGCTGCGAGTGCGCGTTTGCTTGCGCAGGTATGTAAGCGTTCGGGTATTTCCTCAACCAAGGCCGTGGCCGCCCTGCCGCTTTCAAGCGTCTTTACGGCCGTGATTTCCGTTCCGCGCGAAAAGGATGAACGACTGGTCAAGGAAGCCGTAACGGCCCAGGCCGCCAAGCTTATGCCGTTGCCGCTTGAGGAGATGATTACCTATTCCACGTTTATCGATTCTTTTAAGGCAAACAGAAAGAAAGAAGCAAGGGAAGAAGTCCCATCCAACCGTATGAGGGTTTTGGTTACAGGCGCGGCCAAGTCGCTTGTCCAACGCTATGTAGAGCTATTCCGCGCAGCCAAACTGGATCTCCAAGCGCTTGACACGGAGGCGTTCGGCCTTATTCGGTCGCTTGTCGGCAAGGATCGAAGTACGGTTCTCATTCTTGATATGGGATATCTGCGTACAAATATGGTAGTGGTTGAGCGCGGGATTCCGTTCCTTTCTCGCAGCATTAATGTGGGTGGGGAGGCCGTAACCAAGCGTTTAGCCGCACAATTAGGAGTGGAAGCCCGTGAAGCCGAACAGGCCAAACGTGATTTAGAGGTGACAACGTCCCAGGCTTTACCGCCAGTTTTGGAGGCTGTTCTTCAGCCCATTGTCAACGAGGTACGCTATGCGTTTGAATTGTATACGCGCATGGAATGGAACGAAACGAAGCAGGTGGAGAAAGTGATTTTAACGGGCGGATCTTCCCACTTACCGCGATTCGCCGAGCATCTTTCGCAGGCCCTGAATAGGAACGTTTACGTGGGAGATCCGTGGGCGCGTGTTATTGTTCCAGAGGAAATTCGTCCTGTGCTCGATGAGGTGGGTCCTCGGCTTTCTGTTTCCGTCGGGCTCGCTATGCGGGATCTGGATTAAGATATGGATCCGCGCCAGGGGCTCGCCATCCTGCTGGTCATCCGTGATGAACGGCTTGTCAGCTTATGCACGCGGGCTTTTGAAACAAAGGGGTTTCGTGTGCAACGTGCGCGTGGAGTTGTCGAGGCGCAGCGGAGCCTTTCCCGTCGTCCAGTCGTGGCCGTGGTGGTGGATCCGGACGGGGGGAAAAAAAAGGCCGTGGACGAATGGTTTATCGTCGCGCGGGCGGCCCGAACAGAGCCTCTACCGCTCCTCATTCTTTTTTCCGAAGAAGGAAGCCGCGCGCGCATACGGGAAGCTTTTGACAACGGCACTGACCATTATTTTTTAAAGACCCAAACGCCTCCGCGTGATTTAGCCGCGGCAGTACGTCGGCTGGTCGATCACCTGAAATAACCTTTTTTCTATGGCTTCGCCCACCCCCTCCCGTTCTCCCTCCAGACTCGTTGAACTTCTCGCGGCCGGCGCCGTGATCGCCCTTTTGGGTGTTCTAGCCGCTGTGGCCGTTTCTTCCGCCCGCTCCAAACAACGCGATGCTGTGCGCCTTTCCCATGTACGTCAGCTCCAATCCGCTTTTGAGGATTATTTTCTTGAGCGCAATGAATATCCGTCTGGGGTAAATATGGCTTTGGGGCGCGCTTCAGCCGCCTGTCTCGATACAGAGGGATTCCGAGCCGTTTGTGACGAGGGGGCAGAAGGTATGCTGTTGCGCGTTGTGCCAGCCGCGCTTTCGAACGGGCTCAAGGGTGACACCAAATGTGGGGATGCCAAGAGCGATTACTGCTATTCCCGTTCCGAAGACGGTCAAATGTATGTTTTACAATTTGAATTAGAAAATTCTGTCCAGGCCGTTTCGCTTGTCAAGGGCGTAACGTGTGCTACCCCCGAAGGCCTTTCCTCCGGCGTCTGTCCCGCGCCCTGATTGACACCTGTTTCACTCTCTGATGCCATAGAGAGAACGTTGTTCCTTGGACTCTTTAACCCAGCCAGACAGAGGAGGGGACGATGATTGAGATATGGGTAGATCTTGATCTGGCGTACGAGGCCTATCCGGCCTGTTTGGTTTTTCGAAGGCATTGTCCAAGAATTGCGAAGATCGTGGAGCGTGTTGGTGATCAATATGCTTTCCGATTTTTCGATGGCGAGACAAGGCCTTCGTTGCCGGAGGGTTTGAAGATTCTTCTCATCTCGAAGAAGAAGAAGATCGGGCATTTCTCCCTAAAAAATACCATCGTCGTTTGTGATGATTGTATTGTCGGGAAGAGGGGAAAAAGGTCCGCTGCGGCGCGATCCATCACGAGGATCGAAACTTTTTTTGGCAGCCCCTTACGGCTGTCTGCCGCCTGAACTCAAAACTTCTGTTCCCCGGAGATGGACAGAAGTTTTTTTAAATCCTGATTCAAAGTTTCCGATTCTCAGATGTTCAATAGACCGAATCCATTATTCAAAAAAATCCCAGCGAATGCTGAGATTTTTTCTGGCTCCGGGACTTGGATTCGAACCAAGATAAACAGATTCAGAGTCTGTTGTCCTGCCATTAGACGATCCCGGAATTTTCGCAAGAACGGGAAAACTGTAGCAAAGATAATGGAGGTTCGTCAACGTTTTCAATGATTTTTTGTCTTAACGGTCGTTTGGGTCTATACTCCATCCAATAATTGATTTTTTTGTAAATGCCCTCTATGACTCCTCTTAAAAAAAAGAAGCTCTCATCGAAGAAGGATGTTCACACCACGGCTTTGGCCCACGAGGGAACCCTGGAAGCGATTGACCGATTGAAGAAAGTTGTGGAAACGAGCAGGGGAGAGAAGCGCGCCATGGCAGAACTCGCCTTGGAAGAAGCCAGATATTTTTATTCTGTTCCGCAGAATGAAGCTGAAGAACAGGATTGGATTCTCCTTTCGCTTCTGCAGGGGCGACAGAAAGAATACGACGGTCTCCTTGTGGAAGCAGATCAAATTCGTGAGGGTCTGCAAGATCTTGCTGTTGAAGAAAAAGTGGCCGAGGTTCTTTGGCAGCAGGCAAAAAAGGGGGAGAAGGAACAGAAAAAAATGTTTCGAGATACCGCCGCTGACCTGGTGGCCATGGAGCAACACCAGTTGGAACATTGTGAACAAAAGCTTCTGGAGCTGGAGGAATGGATGCAGGCCGCTCGCAGTCTTATTGCCACGGAAAAATATCAGACCATGCCGGAAGATTTCGCGTCTTTTTTTTCGAGTCACGAGGAAGAAGGGGAAGAGGGCGGCTTTTTTTGTCCTTGTTGCGAAAGCAGCGACGAGGAGGTCTCTGACAGGGAAGACTAGGCACCTTTGATTGACAACCTTTTGGAGGAAAGGTAAAAAAAGAGTGGTTAAGAGGTCTTTTGAATTTGGAAAGAATAAGGAGACAAACATGTGGAGCACGAGGTGGGTGCGTGTGGTTGTGTGGTTTACGCTCGCCGTTTTCGGTAGTCTTTATGGGGTTCTTTTTGAGTTCTCTGGGGTCTTTCTGAGAGAAGGGGGGTGGGTTTTCTTCTGTTGGATCGCGATGATTGCCGCCGTCGGCGTCTTCCACTGGATGGCGACGCTCGATTTCTGTTGGTACGGGATGATCCTTCGCCAAGGAATAACACCGTCGGAGGAAATAAAGATGTTGAGGCTGAACGAACTTAGTCCAGAATACATCAAGATTCGGGATGCACGCTTCATCATTTTTTTTCTCCTGGCCCCGGCCGAAAGTTTATTGACTTTGAGGCTGGATTTGATCAATGGCCGGATACTTCCGATCGGTTATGTCTTTTTCGTCATTGTCACTACGATCGGATTGGTTGAAAGTGACATTTGGGAAGGAAAGAAGAGGAGACGATTGGCGGCAACAGAGGGGAATCCGTGAGGCTTTTCTCGACCGCATTCGCGGCGATCCGCGGGATTGGGTCGTGTTCTTCGTGAATGCGGCCTTTTATTTTTTGGAAAGCGTCCATGCGATCAGGGTTTCAAGATCTGCCTTTGTACAGAGAGAAGACAATCGTTCTCTCAGGTGCGATGCGAACGGCAACCCTTTGAAGTACCACGTCAGATGTTTGCGAAAGGTGAGAAGGCCGCGTTCGCCATAACGTTCAAGGTGATAGGACACGTGGAGGCGAATGACGCGAATACGTTCTTCGACCGTGACGGGTTCAAAGGAGCGGCCGGCAAAGACGTCTTCAATCTGTTTGAAAATCCAAGGATTTCCCAAGGCTGCACGGCCGATAAGAATGCCGTCGCAGCCGGTTTTTTCTAGGGCTGCAGTGGCAAGTTCAGGAGTGCGGATATCACCATTGGCGAGAACAGGAATTGAAAGCTGATGTTTGACGCGGCCGATCATCTCCCAGTCGGCTGTTCCCGTATAGCCTTGGGCCTTTGTTCTTCCGTGGAGAGAAAGGAGATCCGCTCCAGCTTCCTCGATCACCTTGCTGAAAGAGAGACATTCCGTAGGGTCACTCCATCCCAACCGCATCTTGACGGAAACAGGGACGGAAACAGCGGCTTTGACTGCTCGTACGATTGCGACCGCACGTTCGGGCTCGCGCATGAGTGCTGCACCGTTAAACCCGTGCGTCATTTTGTTTGCCGGACAGCCCATGTTGATATCGATTGCGTCCGGATGGTGGAGGGCTTCGATCCGCGCCGCGGCCTTGGCCATAATGGTTGGGTCGCTTCCGAAAATCTGTTGCACTAGTGGCCGTTCCTCCGGATGGATTGTCGCCATCCCGAGCGTTTTTTCGTTCCCGCGCACAACGGCTTCAGCCGAAACCATTTCACGAAAGATCACAACGATTCTCCCACCCCCTCCAACTCCCCCTCCGGCAGGGGGAGTGACACTCTCCACACCTGTACGGAAAGGTGTGGAGACGGATTTCACCACGCGACAAAATGGTCCATCGGTCATGTCTGCCATGGGGGAAAGGGCAATGATCGGGCGGGGAAGCGCGTTCCAATCGAAGGGCATAGGGTTCTTCCTCCCTTTTTATTTTTTCGTCCTTGCTGTTGCTGCCAGGAAGAACATTCCTGTTCCCGCGAGCACCACGGCTGCGCCGGAGGGAAGGTCAAAGAGAAACGAAGCGGAAAGGCCGATGAATACAGCCAATTCCGCAATGATGAGAGAGAAAATAAAATATTGTTTGAACGATTGTGTCAGGAGCCGGCTGGTGGCAGAAGGGAGGATGAGGAGAGCCGAGACAAGGACGATCCCTAGAATTTTGACACCCAGAACCGTCGCCATCGCGAGAGAAACATAGAGGATAATGGTGTGAAACCGCACAGGGATGCCGCGTACAGCCGCACTGTCTTCGGCAATGGAAAGGAAGGTGAGCGGGCGGATGGAAAGGAAAAGCCAGAACAGAATGGCCGCGGAAAGGAGGAGGATGAGGAGGACATCGGATGTTCGAATCGAAAGGATGTTGCCGAAGAGGTAGGAAACGAGGTCTGGTTGGTAGCCGCGCGTAAAGCGCATGAGCATCACACCCAGCGCCATGCTAGCCGTAAAAAAAATACCGATGAGGGAATCTGAAGGAATTCTGGCGTTGCGTTCCAATCGATAGACGAGCAAGGCTATGGCCACGGCCCAGGCTAGGGCTACAGGAAGGGGAGACACGCCAGCAAGGATAGCAATCGCAATGCCAGCAAGCGAAGCATGCGCAATCCCGTCTCCGAAAAAAGCCATGCGGCGCAAGGTTACAAAGACACCCAAGGAGGCAAGGAGAGCTCCAAGCACGAGGCCGGAAAGGAGGGCCCGTTGCATGAACGGGTAGGAAAGCATTTCAAGGAGGAGAGACATAAGGGGAAGAAGGGAACTCAATGGGCGTTTGGGTGGCTCCGGATTTTTTCATGGACATGCGGAACCTCGTCATGCCAGTGTTCGTACACACCGGAGCGATCTCCGAAAAGTTCGGCCAACGTGCGGTGGGTAAGCACTTCGCGAGGTGCTCCCGCGCATAGAATGCGGCGATTGATGCAAACGACCGTATCAACCATATCCGAAACCATGGCCAGATCATGGGAAACCATGAAGACCGTCGTCCCGTGTTCGCGATTGAGGTGTTGAATGACGTCGTGCAGGAGGGCTTCCCCGCTTACATCAATTCCTGTGGACGGTTCGTCCAGAAAGAGGATGGAGGGATTATTGAGGATTGCTTGGGCAATGAGGACACGCTGGAGCTGACCGCCGGAAAGCGTTCCCAGGCGACGCTCGAGGACCAAAGGTGTCAGGCCCACTTCTTGGATTTTTTCGCGGAGGACAGAAGGAGAACAGCCGCGGCTTTGCCCGAGCCGCAGGAATTCACGCACGGTAATGGGGAAGCTTCCATCAAAGGAAAACCGTTGTGGTACGTATCCGGCTAGATGCCGCACTTGGTGTGCGTGTTTGCCGAAAAGGAAAACGTCGCCGGACCGCAAAGGAATCAATCCTAGGATTGCCTTCATGAGAGTGGTTTTTCCTGATCCATTGGGTCCGATCAGCGCGGCGATGCTTCCTTCTGGAATTTGAAAATGCGCGTCTTCGACCACGACGCGTTCTCCAAAGGAGATCGTTGCGTGTTCGACAAGGACGGCTGGAGGACTGGGTCTATGGGTTTTGGGAAATGGTTTTGGCATTGGAAAGCATGAGTTCTATGTAGGAATTTCGTCCTGGGACGCCGCCGATATCATCGAGGATCACGAGATTTAATTTTTGATCGCGGGAAAACCCCTCGAAGCCTGTGACGTCCATTTGCGGTTCATAGTAAACCGTCCGCACGCCCGCTTTTTGAACCGTCTCGATCAGCGTGCCCAAATAGTGCGGGGTGGGTTCGCGACCAGCCGTGGGTTCGAACGTTCCTGCGATGGTCAGACCATAGGCATCAGCGAAATAGTACCATGCGTCATGGAACGTGACGAGATGACGATTTGAGACGCTGGAAAGAATCGTCCGAATTTGTTCATCGGTTTGGTCCAGTTGTATGAGGTACCGTTCCAGATTCGTCTGGAATATTACGGCTCGGTCCGGAAAGCGTTTCGACAGGTCTTCGGTAACGGTTGTGGCAATTTTTTTTGCGTTCGGAACCGTAAGCCAGTAATGCGGATCGGTCGGGCCGTGTTCTTCCTCTTCTTCTGTCTCTTCCGTTTCTTCTTCGTGTTCGGCCGAGGCACGGATCACGATATTTTTGTCAACGGTCAAAGGAGAAACATCTACGGCCGAGGCCAGCGTATCTGCCCACCGGTCGATTCCATGACCAATTCGGTAGATGACCGTGGCACCCTCAAGGGAACGGAGCAGGGAAGGCGGCGGATCAAAGGTGTGGGCGTCTGCGCCAGGGGGGAGGATTAAGACGACATTGATTTCGTTTCCCACCACGTTTTGCACAAGGTCTTTCAGAGGAAAAATGGTTGTTGCCACCGTTGGTTTCCCCGAATCTGTTTTTAGAGGTTTTTTCCAAAAGACAAACATCCCGACGAGAAGCAAAACAGGGACAAGGAGAAATAATCCGATGCGGAGACGGGAAGAACATCGGTCAGGGGTTGGTTTGGGTTGGGACATAAAGGGTTAGGTTATGCGTTTCGTGCACGCGCAGCATCTGTCCGCCACCAATTCCAATCGGTGTTCTGCTAAACCCTCCACCGGGCAGGGAATGCATTGCATCGTTTTGCAGGAACGGCACAGTTGGTGGTCATGGTGTTTCTGTCCGGCCTTCTCGTACGTGGTCTCACCGCTATACAGAGAAATTTCTTCAATAAGGTGGTTTTTTTCTAGCGTCCGAAGATTGCGATAGACCGTTGAGAGATTCATTTCGGAAAGCTGTTCATGGATTTGAGCCGCCGTCCAAGCGCGATTTTGTACAAACAACTCTAAAACCGCATGTCGGTCCTGCGTCTTCCGCAGGCCCTGTTGTTCCAGAATGTCTTCGATGGGACAGGGATGCATAGAATTTTCTATTCATCGTCATAGTATCTGTAAGAAAATAAATTTGCAAATGGATTTGCAAGAAGAGGAATTTCCATTAAAACTCTTGACTTTTTTTCAAAAAAGGGTAGACTATTACCAGGTCTTTTTTTGTTTTATCCCTATGGAAAAGTTTTGTGGGGATGGAAAATTCCCTTTCTGAAGGAGGTTAAGATGGCCTACAAGGCCAAGGCTTGCGTGCTTTGTTGTTCGGACGCACGGGTCCAAGAGACAATCCGTGCGTATATCAAGGAACAAGAGGGGGAGGACGGGCTCATTGACTGGCTTGTCCTTCCCGGTCCGGAACTCTGGTTCAAGGGGGTTCCGGGATCTCGATTTCTGACGGTCCTTTTCACCCTGATAGGGTTCAGTGTTGCCCTATACTGCGTCAAACTTCTCCACCATCTGCACGGTTTCTCTCGTGTCTATGTTATTGGACACGAGGACTGTGGCGCCTACGGCCACGAGGAAGAGGAAGACAGTTCGGAGGAGATTTCTCACCACGCTCATGATGCGAGATTGGCGAAGTCGGTTCTCGAGCGGTGGAACCCGTACGTTGACGTCCGTACCCCATTTGTCTGCTGGAAGAAAAGTGGGTGGGAAGTCAGGTAACCAACCGGTTGACGTCTACGTCCCCCTTTGATAGAGTGGGGACGATTTATTTTTCGAGGAAGACGAAGGGATTGCTTCGTCCCTCGCCATGACGAGTAACTAGCTATGGCACACAAAAAAGCAGCAGGTTCTACCCAGCTTGGCCGCGATTCGCAGGGTCAGCGGCTCGGGGTCAAAATCGCGGACGGGCAGGCGACACGTGCCGGACAGATTATCGTCCGCCAGCGTGGCACCAAGATCCATCCCAGTACAGGCGTTCGGCGCGGCAAAGACGATACACTTTATGCGGCAGCGGCTGGGACGGTGCATTTCAAGAAAAAGAAAGCTCCGAATTTTCACGGAGCCCTTAGTTTGCGCACGTATGCGAGCGTAGAACCGAAGAAATAAAGGATAGGACTTCCTACGAGAATTAAAAATGCCCCGCAAAGGGGTATTTTTAGTTTTTCTCTGCTCATGTTACAATTTTCTCTCCAGAGACCTATCTGATTTTTTGCTATGGGTTTGAAATCGCAAGTGCGGACCATCGTACCCGAACCCGTTCTGGGCGCGTATCATCGTCTTTTGGCTCGTGCGGCCGCACGATGGTACGGGAATCCGTCCAGAAGCATGAGAGTGATCGGAGTCACGGGAACGAACGGAAAGTCTTCCACGGTTCAGTACATCGGGCGCATTTTAGAAAAAGCTGGTCACCGGGTCGGTTGGACAAGTACGGTGGGATTTAAGGTGGCGGATCGCGAATGGATCAACGATCGGAAGATGACCATGCTTGGGAGATTTCAGACGCAGAAGCTTCTCAAGGAAATGGTTGATGCCGGCTGCGAGTACGCTATTGTCGAAACGTCATCTCAAGGCATCCTTCAGTCGCGTCACGTGGGAATTGGTTATGACGTGGTGGTCTTTACAAATTTGACCCCTGAACACATCGAGGCTCATGGCGGATTTGAAAATTATAAAAGAGAAAAAGGAAAGCTGTTTTCCTTTACGGCTTCCTTGCCAATGAAAATGTTGAAAGGGAAGGAGGTTCCGCGGGCAGCTGTGGTGAACCTTCAGGATGGCCACACGCCTTACTTTCTTTCTTTGTGGCCTGGCATGACCTATGGATTCGGCATGGAAGGCAGACCCATGAACAAGGAAGCGGCAGCGCGTGGAGGGTTGATTCCGATTTTGGTTCACGATTTACAAATAGCAAAGGAAGGTTCAACTTTCGTGGTGGATAAACAAACATTTTGTTTGCACCCCATTGGATTTTTCAATGTCCAGAATGTCTTGGCAGCGATCGGTGCTGTTCGTGCTCTTGGGTTAGATTGGAAAACGATTGCGGAAGGCGTTGCAAAACTGGAGCCGGTTCCGGGACGGTTGGAAGTCATCGAAGAGGGGCAGGTGTTTACCGTCGTTGTCGATTATGCGTATGAGCCTGCGGCGCTGCGGGCATGCTATGCGGCTCTGGATTTACTGCCTGTTAGGCGCCGCCTTCAGATTGTGGGTTCAACCGGCGGCGGGCGTGATGTATCGCGGCGTTCCATCATGGGATCCCTGGCCGCGCGGTGGGCCGATATCGTGATCGTGACCAATGAAGATCCCTATGATGAGAATCCGGGTCGTATTATTGAAGACGTGGCTGCGGGTGCACGCGCAGCGGGAAAACGCGAGGGGACGGATCTTTTTCTCATCGACGATCGAGCCCAAGCCATCCGTCAGGCCATAGCCTTAGCCGAACCCGGCGATCTTGTTCTCATCAGCGGAAAAGGATGTGAGCCAGTGATGGCTGGTCCGCATGGGCAAAAGATTCCATGGGATGACCGTCACGTTGCACGGGAAGCGTTGAGAATGGTGATGACGACCCTTCATTAAATCAGGAAAAAGGAGAGAAAATTTTTATGAAAAAAACTTGGGTTCCCATTGAACCGGACGAAACCGTTCTCGCGGTTGTCTACCGAACTCTTCTTCCTTCTGCCTGGCGGATGGTTGTCCTTTTTGTCTGGATGACGGCCCCGTTTTTTTTCACAGCCGCTTTGACAGGCCGCGGATGGATCGGGTGGGTGCTTTTCGGCATGTTGGTTGGATCCGGAATGGTCGTGTCGTGGCGGGCCTATGTCCAGTGGCGACACACGGCCTGGATTGTCACAGACCGGCGTGTCCTGGAGGCAGAGCGCCGTGGTTTTTTTCGTCGGTCCTGCTGTGCGGCGCATCTTTCGGATATCGAAGACGTTTCTTTCGAGGTCCGCGGAATTTTTTCAACGTTATTTCGGTACGGGACCGTGCGCATTCGTTTGAACGGAGGGGCGACAGAACTGGCTTTTGGCCGCGTCAGAAACCCGCAGCGCGTTTCTGAACTCATTGAGGATGCTCGGAAAGGAAAATTTTTTGAACCAGAAGACGCTCCGGAAGATTCTGAAGACGAAGGAGACCTTGAAAAAGGGGTTTTATCGGAAGGGAAGGAGACACGCGAAGAGAAGCTTGCTTTTCTTGCCGAACAGCTTCCGGATGACGCTTTGGATCAGTTGATAAAAATTTTAAAGAAAAAATCCGCGAAGCGTCCGCCTTCGCCCTGAACGCGTATGGCTCGGATCAGGCTTTCCGATCCTTCCTCTGCCTCTAGGCTACGCCGTCTGTTTGATCGGCGGATTATTTTGGTTGTGCAAATCGCCATGCTTACCCTCCTTGTTTTTTCGTTCGTCCGGGAATATGTGCGACAGGAGGAACTACGCCGGGAAATTCGCCAACTTCAGGAACAGGCGTTGCATTTGGAGGGGCGCCAACTCGCCCTGAAGGATCTCTGGCAGACGGTCCAAACGGAAACGTACCTTGAGCAAGAGGCACGCATGAAACTAGGATTGAGTAAGCCAGGAGAGCGGCTTGTCATTATTCAAGACGCACCAACAGGAACGTCTGTTTCAAACAAATCCGATGTTTCCGCGTCTCCGTCTGCCTCTCCGGAGCACGGTTCTGATCCTGTTCTTGCGAATCCGATAAAATGGTGGTATTACTTCTTCCGCAAATCATCCTTTGACACGACCCATGCTTATGGAAGAGATCAATGAAACCTCATTGGAAAAAGAAGCGTGTTGTTCGGAAGAAAAACATGGAGAAAAGAAAATGGCTCCGCAACGGTTTTGGACGTTGGTGGCCGGCTTGCTTGTTGTGATTTTTCTTCTGGCGGCCGGGGCAGGAACAGCAGCTGTTTATACCTTACCTGTTTCCGATCCGCTTGTCCGGAGGCTTACAACGGTTTTTCCGTATCCTATTGCTTTGGTTGGCAAAGAGGCTATCCGTTTCCACGATCTGTATATGCATTGGGATGCGGCTTCGCGCTCCCTGGCTCAGGAGCGTGAAGGGAATCCGCAGGAAGATCTTCCAGATGTTTCGCCTGAAGAACTGTTAGATGTGTTGGTTCAACAGTTGGTCCTGCGCCAGCTCGCACAAACCTACGGTCTTTCCGTAAGTTCAGTCGAGGTTACGACTTTTCTGGAGCCCGTTATTGCCGACAGTGGTTCGGATGAAGCATTCTGGAACAATGTCCATGACCGGCTGGGATGGGACAAGGAGACGTTCATTCGCCAGGTTGCGGAGCCGTTCGTCTTGGGTCAAAAAACCGAAGAGGCGGTGAAAAAGGATTCACAGCGTCAAGCCCCTTTTCGTCAAGAAGCCGAGGCTGCCTTGGCGAGGATTCGTCGTGGGGAAGATTTTGAGGTCGTGGCTTCTCAGGTGAATAAGACCGGCGAGGTGGCCGGCAGTGGGGAAGATTTTGTTTCTGCCGATGTCCTTCCCGCGGAGATTGCTTCTGCAGCAGCGGCTCTGGAAAAAGGGGCTGTGAGCGATGTGGTAGAAACAGCGGATGCTTTTTTTGTCCTCCGTCTCATTGATCGAGGGGATCCGGCTGCGGCCCCCACGTATCGCCTTGAAGCATTGGTCGTAGAAAAAGTGGGTTTAAACCAGGTCATGAGCGACGAGCTTTCAAAAGCGCGTATACGGAAGTGGTTGAAAACGTGAAAAATAGGGGAGTGCTTGTCGCCCGGAGACTCTTTTGTTATTCTTTCGCTGCGGAAAATGTTGCCGATGTACCTGCCTGCCGGCAGGCAGGGCTCAGTGGTACCCGCCGCCCAGGCCTAAAGGCCAGGCTGGCGGGCCCGGCCACTCCTGTCTGACAGAATGGAAGGCTGGAGGGCGGGGAGCAATGCTTTGGTTCAAAGACAATAGGCCGATGTAGCTCAGTGGTAGAGCAATGCTTTCGTAAAGCAGAGGTCGTGGGTTCGAATCCCACCTTCGGCTCCAGTTTCTTCTTTTTTCGTCCCTGTTTAAAAAATTTGTACCCCAGTGGGGAATTTTATTTATCCACATCTGTGTGGATTTTTTATTTTCTTTTCTTATTTAAGAGAAATTTTAAAGAAGTTTCTCTCCGTTGACGCAGGGAATAGGGTGGAATAAAATGGTTCTAGGTGGTGAAAAGTGGGGATCGAATTAAAGAACCCGTTCCTCCATTTTCATCCCAAAGCGGTATTTCAATCCGCGGCCAAAGGTTCCCTTTCATGTTCATCGGCGAGTTCAATCATACGGTGGATGAAAAAGGACGGTTGGCAATCCCGGTCAAGTTTCGGGCTGCCTTGAGCGGCGGTGCCGTGGTGACGCGGGGATTGGATTCTTCTTTGTTCCTGTTCCCCAAGGAGGAGTGGGACAAGTTGGCCGGGAAACTGGCTGCCTTGCCCCTGGGGCAGGCCAATAGCCGCGCCTTCGCCCGACTCATGCTTGCGGGCGCCATGGATGTGGAGTTGGACCGACAGGGCAGAGTGGTCCTCCCCGAGTACCTGCGCCAGTACGCTGGGCTCTCGAAGAACGCGGTAGTCGCCGGCCTTTCTACACGGCTGGAAATTTGGGATGCGGAGCGGTGGGACGCCTACAAGCGCAAGGCAGAGGAAAACGCGGAACAGATTGCCGAACAGCTCGGCGAGATTGGCGTCTAGTCCGTTCCTATCAGGCTTCGGCGGACAAACTTATGACCCGCCTTCATACGCCGGTTCTCCTCGAGGAGGTTTTGAAGTGGTTGGATCCGCGGCCCGGACAACGCTTCATTGACGGAACGGTCGGACACGGCGGCCACGCGGAGGCTATCCTCAAACGGATTCTTCCTACGGGACGTCTGCTGGCGATAGATCGGGACGCGGAGAATCTCGCGACCGCAAGGGAGCGCCTGGCCCCCTTTGGGAATATCGCAACCTTCGTTCATGATTCCTACGTTTCACTTGAACAGCAGGCTTATGCTTTCGACCCTGCTCTTGTGGATGGAATCCTGCTCGATCTCGGATTCTCTTCCGCTCATGTGGAAGATCCTGCTCGAGGCTTTGCGTTCTCGGCTTCCGGACCTTTGGACATGAGATACGATCAAAGCCAGGGGATGACCGCGGCAGATCTCGTGAATACGTACGATAAGGCTGAGTTGACGAAGATTTTTCGCCTGTATGGTGAAGAGCCGCGGGCTCAACAGATCGCCCAGGCCCTTGTCAACATCCGTCGTCAACACCCTATTCAGACGACTGCGGAGTTGGTCGATATCATCCTATCGGTTTCCCCACGGCGGGGAAAAGTCCACCCAGCCACACGCGTTTTCCAGGCCCTTCGGATTGCCGTTAACGATGAGTTGGGAGCAGTGGTTCGCGTGCTTCCGCAGACCATGGAAAGGTTAAAAATCGGCGGGAGGTTAGCAGTAATTTCTTTCCACTCGGGCGAAGATCGGTTGGTCAAGCGATGGATGAAGGCCGGGGAAGGAAAGTGGTTACGAATTCTTACCAAGAAAGCGGTTGTTCCTTCTCAGGAAGAGATGTCCCAAAATCCCCGCTCTCGCAGCGCGAAACTGCGCGTTGCCGAGCGGATTTCTTAACCCCTTTTTTTCGGGGGGATGCACCGGACGGCCGGCGTTTTCTTGCAAGGAAGCGCGAGCCGTCCGATCCAACCCAATGCAAAGCCATTATGCAACGGCATTCTGAACCGGACAAAACGCTTTCCCGTCTTCCTTCTTCTCCGCGGGCGCGGGGAAAAGGAGGAAAGACCGTGCTCTGGAATGCGCTTTGCGCATGCCTGATCGCGGGAACCGCCATCGTTTCCGTAGCACAGGTGACGCGTTCCTCTACGCGCGGTTATCAGATGCGCGATCTCGAGACCCATATTCAGGATTTGACCCTGGAGAATCAGCGGTTGGAGGTTCTGGCATCGGAGGCCGGGGCCATGGACGCTGTTGCCACGAAGACACGGATGCTCGGACTCGTAAAGACCGAGACGCCGGCTTATGCAGGCAGGACAGGGGGGTCCGTGGTCTCGTTTAATCATTGAAATCTAACCGCTGCGCGCGGGTGCCCTCAAGGCCTCCTGCGTGTGGCGATTTAGAGAAATAAAAAGAAAAGAAAAGATCGAAAAGTCTCGGGAAACCGAGATTTTTCGTTTGTCTCAAAGATCTCGACAAGAGGAAAAAAGCATGCTACGCTTTCCCCCGCCTGGCCCTATCGTCTAGCGGTTTAGGACGGCTCCCTCTCACGGAGCAAACTGGGGTTCGATTCCCCATAGGGTCACCAAAAGGCGCACGTGTGATTTTATCGCTACCGATTGCACGTGCGTCTTTTTTGTTGGTTATTCAACAGATTCACTGGATGTTTTAATTGTTAATATCGGTTGACAAACTAAGTAATTTATGGTACTTAAAAAAGCAGATTTTTTTAGGGTTTCGAAAAATGGATCTTTCCCAATGGAATAATAAGGAATAATAAGGAAGGAGTGTGAAATGCACTACGGTAGTGTAGTAGACGAAGGGCGTCCGTCGCTTGAGGCCTGTGGGATGATCAAACTTGCCGACGATCTTGCAGCCATTCTTGATAACCCGCTTTTTACCAACGAACGGAAGTATGAGCGGACCTACGAAGTGTCTGAGTTCTTCGAGGCCCGACAGAAGGTTTTCAACGCCTTCTGTGCCGTCTGCCTCCGGGCCGGCCTTCCTCTTCCTCAGGTGGAAGCTGCCTACTACCGCCTCTTCCTTCCCAAATCGCTGGAAGGGGATAGGGCCACGACAGCACAGGACCGTCTGAGTCAGCTCAAAGGTCTCCTTGAAAGTGGGGAGAGTGACCGGGACACCGACACCATGTGGCGATTCTTCACTCTTTTTCCGTCACTGCTGGTGGAGGAATGGAATGACGGAATAGAGAGGATCGAAAGAAGGACGCTCCTCGCGGTTCTCAATCTCCATTTACTGGAGAAAGGGCTGTTGCCCCTGCGTCCCAACTACGAGAAGTGTCTCCCGAATATCGATGGACTTCCTGTGCCGAGCCGGCCGGTTTCCGTTGTCGTCATCGACGATAGCTTGACCGAGCTTGTCAACACAGTGTTCCGACTGGCGGGTTGGCCGAACATCAACATCTCGACCCTCCATTACAGCTCAGAGGGATATGCCGAGCGCCTCGGAGACTCGAAAGAGGCTCATATCAAGGCGCTGCAGGAGCAGATGATGTCCCCCGACGTGGTCTTGCTGGATAAAGACCTGTCCAACCGTTACGATCCGGTGCATCTGACAGGACCGGAACTCGTACCCAACCTCAGAAGCTGGTTTCCGAACGTGACGTTGTTCGGTAACACGGGCGGAACCATGGAAGATTTTGAGAAGGTGGGTGTCCACAGCAACTGTGAGAAAGGGCGAAGAACCCAATCTCTCGCGAATGTCCTTCGTGGGCTCTAAAAACAACCAAGCGTAACAAGGAGTCTTTCGATGAATGGTGATGCTGCGGTCAACCGATACAACGATTTGTTCTTTGGGGTTCCTCTCTGGGGTGGTCAAGAATGGCGAACAATGCAGCCGGAAGATTTGACCAAGGAAATCTTCCTTCCGGCCCTCGATGAGGTCATGGCCATTCTGGAAGAGAAGCACACGGATGCCATGACAGCGCTCAACAACTATCACGCCTTGCCGTGGTGGAAGAAGCTCTTTTCGAAGCGGCCGCCGAAACCCCAGCCGCTTCCAACTCGCGGCGAAATCATCGCTGAGATGGCTAGTCGGTGCCGGGAGTTGGCCAACTGGATGGACGCCAACAGGTCTCGTCGGTTCTACGTCGGCTCCGACATGTCGGCCTTCATCCGTGGTCCCCGTACGGTCGCCCGGCTCCTCGAACAGCAGACCTGATCGTAGAGGGCGTCTCAACCCCGTTCGAACCGAAACGCCCCGTCTGGGTCGCTCGTCGGTTCGGCGGGGTGTTTCTTTTGAAGAAATAGTGAAATATGCCGTGGTGTAACTGTTCCAGATCCGTCAGCACTCAGATATGCAGAGTTCTCGAAACTCGTTTTATTCTTCAAATTGTTTGTTATTTTTATTTGACAAATCATTAAAAAAATGGTAGAATTTCTCTATTCGAGAATGAAGAAAGAGCTTTTGTGTACAAAGAAGATCTTTAAAACGCAAAAAGAGAGAATTCTGCTGAAATAGACAGCATTTAGTACATCAGATCCTGGTGTTCTGGATGCTGTCTACGAAGCAGAGAACCTTTTCCCCCGGCCCTGATTGACGGACCGTAAGGGAATACCAACAAGGAAGTCCGGGAGAGCCTGGACAAGGAGGAAGGTCATGGAGAATCTGAAACGGGAGTTCATCGAGCGTCAGGCCGCGAAAGCGGCGGCTCAGGGGTTTTTGGCTGAGATCGAGGCCGTCTGGGAGGCCAACGGGTCCGTCGACCCGTATAAGGATCTGGGGGACAATAGCCCCGAGAGAATGGCCGCTCGCCACCAGGCGATGGCGTATTATCAGATACGTGCCTGGTTTCAGGAGCAAAAATGGGAGCTGTACGCTCCCGAGTCGATGAATGACCAGTTATCTCGTTCTGCTCGAAGCTCTAGGGTTGTAACATCCGAGTTTTGTAGCTCCACGGGCTGGACATGGACGGAGTATGTCGTTCACGGAACATTCGTCGTGGACGGGGTTACCTTCCAGCCTGAGGTCATCGGGCAGTCCGGTGGGAGGTGTTGGTACGGTTTGCGCTTCAGGGTGCTTGCTGTAGCTGATGCATCCGAGCCACAAACATCGGTCAACACCCGTCTGGCCATCATGCGCCGTGCCGTCAGGGCCACCGCTGGTGGGTGGCTCGAACAGTGGAGTGTCTCCAGATCCGGAAGCGTCTACGTCCACAGCGACCGTTACGGTCAGCTGAATGGGATGGGGACCGGATGGAGGAGTGAAAACTATCGAGTTTCAAACCACGCCTCCGACCGGAACCTTCCGCCGGGTTCCTGGGATATACGCGTGTAAGAAAATCCCCGAAGAGGAGCCGGCGAGTGCGCTTTGCACACGCCTCGCACGGCTTCCATCTGTTCTTTTCACTTGGGAGCCGAAAGCGCTGCGGGGCATCTGTCTCGTTTCGCAAGCCGCTTACCGGCTCCCTCTTCGAATGAATTCTTGATTCAGGAAGGATCGAGGATTCTGAGAGGAATTAGATCCTTACAATATCGGAAGAAGTAAAGTTTTACTGCTGAAGTAGACAGCCTTTAGGGTACCAATTTTGGTGTTTTGAAGGCTGTCTAGCAAGCAAAGCAGGTGGAGCTCAATCCAGTGGATAGGACACGGCAAAATTGCCACCGTCCGAAGGTCATACTGACCGTCCAAAGGGAAAAGAGCAAAAAGGAGTATTAGGATGAAAATTATCAACGCGCGGACTGAATCTCTCCAACCCATCCCCTTCGAGCTCGGTGAGTCCGGTCGTGGTCGCTGGCTGGAGAAGGTCCAGATCAGTAATCGCTCCGGTCAGGAGCCGTCGAGTCCCGAGGATGTGGGTTTCTTCCTCTTCGGTCAGGATCGCAAGCACGTGATTCTGACGAAGGGGGATAAAACCCAGCGTGGCATCCTGCTGCGCATCAATACCTCGGGTGCCTACACGAAGGGGAGCTGCGGGGGGATCGTCCACAAGGGCGGCACCGCAACGCTCCTCGTCGGGGGCACCTGGGCGGAAGGCGATGCTGGTCGCGTGGCCAACGGGCCGGATCAGCTATGGCATGTCGAAGGTTCCGCGGCTTTCGTCGTGACCCTCCAAGGCGGCGAGCACAAGGGGTACGGCCACCGTTACTTGTTCGTCACGAAGTCCTTCCGGACTGTGATGATCAAGCGCGCGGACCTGTGCCAGCTCATCGCCACAGATGAGGACCCGGAGTTGACGGAAACCGTCCGGCAATTCTCCGAAAAGTTGCACGAAGATGTGCAGTTGTCCCTCCGGACGGCAGACGAGCTCGAAGCCGCCATGGACCAGCAGGTGTCCAGCACCCCGGTCGTCCACTTCCATCCCCAGTACGGAACGATGGAAGAGACTGTCCGGCGGTATGGGATCGCTATCCCGGCGGCCATGCAGGGCAAGGTCGGTGGCGTCAGCGGTGTCCAGTCCGGGACGCTTATGCCCGGGTCGAAGGCGCTCGTGGTCCTGTCGATTGGCCCCAGCGGTGGCAAACGCTACAACTTCCACGAGGTATCCGAGAACGGTCTCACTCGCCTCAAGGAAGAGTGCGAACGCCCGTACACCCGCAAGGATGTGCTGGCGATCGTTGACGCTCCGGACTGGCATTCGGCCTGGACGGAGTCGAAGGATAGCGAGATCACCTCGTATGTCCTCGCGAATGCGGGTGGCATCCACAGGTACTACCGTCCCATTGAGGAGTACGACGGTTACGGGGCTCGCACCTACATCAACATCTCGACTACGGCATGGAGCGGTCTCAACCCCGTGACTCCGAGCGAAGAGGAGATCTGCCGGGTGTTCGGGCTCGAGATGTTCCCCGTCGTGACGAACCCGGTTCGCAAGCAGGTTGCGAAGCCGGTCCCTGAACCCGAGCCGATCGTGACCACTCCGGCCGAGCCGCAGAAGCCGCTGAGCCGCGAGGAAGTCCTCCGTGAGCTCAAGGGACTCGGCGGGAACGGGTTCCGGATCCGCTGATCCACTCCCCCGTCCGGTCGAAAAAAACTTCCCCATAGAACTGGACCCTATGGGATCGGAGGTAACTCAGTCCACCTTGAACCCGGGATCGTTGTGATGCACTCACACGTCCCGGGTTCTTTCGTTGTTGACGTTCCTTTTTGTTAACGGTATTTGACAAATGACTAAAATTGTGATAAGATCTTTTTCAGGATAGGAGAAGAAAATCGGACAGAGCGCACCTGAAATGCGTACAACCAGCCGCAAGGCACCCTGCTCGCGATAGCCATGTCGCAGGTCCGTCAGGGTTGACCTCTTGAAAGGGGGTTCTCATGGCAAGGTCGATTATTCGAAATTGGGTTCCCATCCACTCCGTGAACTTCGGCGGTGGCTACCTGATGATGGTGGCCTGGAGGAAGAGCAGCAACGGGCAGTTGAAGTACGCTGCCCTCGTCCATCAGGAGGAAGACAGCGGAGGGATCCCATCCTTTCCAAAGATGGTTTTTGGAGGGGAACCCGCGTCATGGAAGGCCGTTCGGCAGGCATTTCGGCTGATCGCTGGGTTGTCGGAAGACACCCAGCGGATGCTGTCTTGGAATCTGCGTCCCTTTCACTCCCTCGAGGAGTTGGAGGGACAGATCCGGACAGCCCACGTAGAGGCAATCGAACGGTGGGTGGCCACCGCCGAGTCTGTAGTCTGAGAAGAAGAGGCAACTCCGTTCGGGCCGTCGCGCATGCTTGCGACGGTCCGATTTTTTATTCACGTTTTCCATTCATTGCCCGTTTTTTTTGATTCATGTAGAGTTTTATTGAAAGAATCCATTTTTGTTAAGGAAACGTTGGAAAAATGTTATGTCAGATCCTTCACCCAAAACCGTTTCAATCCGCCTACAAAAAAAGACTCTTTTGACACTTTTAGGCGTGGCCATTCTTTATGCTACGTTCCTTTTGAAAAGTCCGTCCTATGTGGGGATCGATACACGGTTCATGATAGAGGTGATTCTCGTTACGCTTTTTACACGGACGGTCAGTCTCCGGTACGGTCTGGGGCTGTTCGCGCAGGGTGTTGTCCTAAGCGGCATGGCCACGCTCATTCTCTGGCGTTTCACAGGCCTTTTTGGTCTTCACGATACCCAAACCGGAGAAATCATTGCCGTGGTTGCCGAAGAGGTTTTCAAATTTGCTCCTGTGGCTCTGGCGGCTTTTCTTTCTGTTCGGCATCGAAAGATTCCGTTCAATGTCTCTGATTTTCTTTTCTTATCCGCGATGTGTGCCGCTGGTTTCAGCCTGTTTGAAAAATTCTTCTGGCAAGATGTTTCCTTTCCTTTTACCTACGGACCACATCTCGGTCGTTGGTTCTTTTTTCCAGATGCCTTGGGGATTTACGTGGATGGGAAGGAATTCGGCTATATCGGTCATGCGGCTGCCACAGGGCTCATCGGCATGGGTGTGGGATTGGGTCTCCTGCTCAAAACGCAGCGTAAATCTTTTTGGTGGATTCTTCCTGTGTTTGCTTTTGTCTGGGTCACAGGCGAACATCTTCTGTCCAATCTCTATTATGTGAATGGAACAGATGCGTTGCTTGCATTCGGGGGAGGCATGTTGACTCCGTGGATTTTTCTGGCTTTCCTTGTCGCTGTTCTATGGATGGACATCCGTTGCCTGCGTCGGTTTCTTGTTGCCAATCCAGAGGTAAGGGAGGTCCTAAGAAAAGAACGACAGATATTTATTCATGCCCTCAGAGAGAAGAAATTTGATATCCAAAGCGGATTAACCCTTCTTCGAAAACTTCGGGCTGCTCATTCTCTTGCCTATGTTTCTTCCTGATTTTTTGATGGTTCTTTTGCACAATGTCGGTTCGGCAGCGGAAGAGTCCGGAACGTCCGGCTGGTTTTCCAGTTTTATTGGCGGGGCCATTGGCGGTGCGAGTGGTTTTCTGGAGAGCGGCGTGCGCTCGAAGATTCAAGAAAACGTGCAGCAGCAAGGAGGTCAAACCGGAGACCAAAAGCTCGAGGAGCGTTCTAAAAGGCTTTGGTAAGATGGCATGGAACCCAGAACCAAAGTCCTTGTCGGCCTTTCCGGCGGCGTTGATTCGGCTGTTTCGGCGGCGTTGTTGTTGGAGCAGGGATACGAGGTGGTGGGCGCATTCATGAAAAATTGGTCTGGGGATGTGAATGGTCCGGCCTGCGCGGATGCGGAAAAAATTGGGGAAGAGGTCAAAGAATGTGGCTGGCGCGCGGAGCGGCGCGATGCTATGCGGGTCGCGGCGAAACTCGGGATTCCGTTTTTGACGTTTGATTTTGAAAAAGAATATCGGCACGATGTGGTCGAAAATCTCTTTCGCGAATATGCCGCAGGCCGTACCCCGAATCCGGATGTGATGTGTAACAAGTTCGTGAAGTTTAATTTGTTCGTAAAGGAAGCGGACAAACTGGGGTGTCAATACATTGCCACGGGACATTATGCACGAACGGAAAAAGATCAAGATTCTGGCCGGACCAAAATTCTGGCCGGATGGGATAAAAACAAGGACCAAACGTATTTTTTGTGGGCCATTCCACCGACGATTCTGCCGCGCGTTTTATTTCCTGTGGGTGGCATGGAAAAGCCGGATGTGCGCAAAAAAGCAAAAGCCTTTGGATTGCCTGTGGCAGAAAAAAAGGACAGCACAGGAATCTGCTTTGTCGGCGAAGTAGACATCCGCGAATTTTTAAAAGCCCGCATTCCGGAAAAATCTGGCGAGATTGTGACGACCTCCGGGGAAGTCGTGGGACAGCACGAGGGTTTAGCTTTCTATACGATTGGCCAGCGGGAGGGATTGTGTCTTGGGGGGAGTTCTTCGCCCTCCTATGTTGTTGAAAAACGTGCGGAAACAAACCAACTTGTCGTAGCCAGTGCCTTCCATCCGTCGCTGTTTCGGAAAGAATTGGAAGCGGACCAGGGCAATTGGTTTCGCGTGCCTTCTGAAAAAGAATTCCGTTGTCAGGCCCGCGTTCGCTATCGACAGCCGCTTGAAGCTTGCACTGTTCGTATTGGTGAACCCGATCCCTCTATTTTTGTCTCTTTTGATCGTCCCCAGCGCGCGGTCACGCCTGGCCAGTCCGTTGTTTTTTACCATGGGGAAGAGATGATCGGCGGGGGGGTTATTCGATAAAGGAGGTTTTTTTGTTCTGTCACCGTCTCCCTTGACAAGGAGACGAGTTTTCGTATACATTTCTGGCGCTTCAAAGCCGTGGGTATGGGGCCCACACGTGCGTTTCCTCAGTAATTGCGAAAGGAGGGGCAATGAAGCAGTCCATTTGTTTGTCGTGGTGGATGTTGGAGAAAAAGGCATGGCTGTTTCTGCTGGTAACAGTAGCAGCAGTCATTTTTCTCGTGGGGGCCAACAAGCCGGTTCAGGCCGGTTTCTGGACCGTAAACACAGAGGCACAACCGCCGTCCACGGACGGTACGTGGAGTTTCCATTCGGATAAAGTCGGCGCCGTCATTACCACGCTCTGTCAGAAGAGCATACAGGACGGGACTGTCCGCCGATTTTGCGCCGAGGTTCTCGCGGGCCGGCTTCTCGTCTTCGAAGTTTCCGACGGGACAGTCGTCTTCACCGACGGTTTCGGGACCGTCAAGGTCGAGGGCTTTCTCTTCTGGACTCACCCGGTCGAGGTGGTTCAAACCTGGATCCTGAACAACATCCTCGACTGGCTGGCCGAGCTCGCGGACGGGGAGACCCTCATCGTCGAGGCGGAACGAAACAACGTTGCCTGGGATCGCGGGAGGTTTGTCCTCTGGCTTGAGGACAAGCGTGGGGCAGAGAAGAAGGGGCAGTGTTTCGTCGTCTGGTCTTGTGACACACAGACCGGACAATGCGGGCCGATCATCCAGTGCTTCAACTGGTGATCTCGCCCCCCCCGAACTTGTCCGGCTCAGATCCGCCATGGGTACTCCTGTGGCGGCTTTTTTAAACATTAAAATGACTCTTTCGTGAACCCAACACGTTCCTTTGCCCAATCATAGAATTTTTTCACATCCGGGGACGTTAGACTAAAAGCAGCAGAAGAGACAATCGGAGGATCGGAAGTTTCAAGAACATGCACTGGCGTATTTTTCCAAAGATCCTCACTTCCGTGCAGAGAGAGACGAACTGTTGTGTTAAGCGGTGCGATGGCGACGGTTTGAAGGAAGTCGTAGTTAACAATGCTAAGGGTCCCTTCCAAGATCATTGTTTCTGTTTTAGCGGTTTTTATTGTGAGTTGATCAACGTGCGGATGGGAAGCAGCCAGGATCCTGCCGCGGGAAAGGTGCAGGCGCACGCCGTCCGGGCGCAGGCTTTCAAGGACAAGATCCGTTTTTTCGTCCAGGGCAATGCGGACACCTGGGCCGATGGTGATAAACGCCATTCCGTCCGCGCCTGTTTTGATGATTTCGCCTCGGATAAGCGGTTCTTCTGCCTTGACCGCGCGGATTTTTCCTGCCCGATCAACTGTGACGGTTCCAACCGTTTCCGAAACAACGGCCGACATCTGCGGCTGCCATCCCTGTCCTCCGGCCCAGGCAAACCCGAACCTAGCACCGATGAGGGTGGTGAAGAGAGCGAGGAAAAAGAAGAGGAAACGCGTGTCTGACATAATCAGGAACAGTGTACCGAGAAATGGGGTTCAGGTATACTGAAACCGTTATGCGCGTCTTCCGAAGCCTACGACCCTGGATTTTTTTCCCGCATCTTTTTTTGTTGGCAGGCGTTGGATTGGCCGGTCCTCTGGCTCTGTTTGCCCTGCGCGGCCCTGTTTCCATTCCGCGTTTTGAACAGGAGCCGAATAACCGTGCTGAAACCGTGTTGCCTCCCCTCTCCATTGGTTCTTCTTCCGAAGCATGGTACGGAACTCTTGCGTCCGGGCAAGACGTGGATTTTTTCCCGGTGGCCTTTGCAAGTCAAGGACAACGCACGGTGCATCTTTCCATTCCTGTGAATGATCTTTCGTCAATGCGTCAGCCGCGGATGGCGATCCTTGGTCCGGGATTAGGGACGCCACGCGAACCACTGCCGTTTGAACGCGTATCGGGGCAGGGGGCCCTTCTTTTTGAGTCCCAGAAAGGGAAAGAACAGGCGTTTGAGAACCCATTCCGCTGCGAGGCCTGGATGGAGATCGGCACCTGGACGTTTGAGCTTCCTGATCGCGAGACCTATGTTCTGGCTGTTTATGACCCTCTGGGAGAAATGGGAAAGTATACCGTCCTGTTTGATGGGGAAGAACCACGCGCTCCTACAGATTTAGTTCGCGTTTCGTTGGGGGGTCTACGAGCGGTTTTTGGAAGGTTTTGAGGTTATGAGGCTCAAGGGGCGCAGGGGGATCATGAGAGCCACGGGGTTTTTTGTTTTTTTTCTTTTTTCCGGGGTTGGGTGTTCCTCCGTTTCGTTTTTTCCACAGACGTTTTCCCGATCTCCGGAAGAGGCCGCGGCTTCCGCTGTCCTTGCTCCTGGATCTTCTCTGACAATTCGTCGGACGGTTTTTGGGTTGAGCGGGTTGGACGAGATTTTTTCCAAAGAAAAAGAAGAACGTCTTTTGACCATGACGGCATGGTCGCCAGGAGTCTCTGCGGCCTTTGAATGGAAGAAGGATTCCGCATCCGAAACACCAGCTGGTGTGCTTTCAACAACAGCATTGGCCGAGGGGGAAAGAATTCTCCTTCCCGTTTCGTGGCCAGAAGGAAACCAGTCGTTTTCAGATAATACCTTGGTGTGGCTTTCAAAAAAGCAGTATCAGGATCTTGTCGGGGCAGGGTCAACCAATCTTTCCATTGGTTTTTTCGATGAAAGGCTTGCGTCGGTTTTGCAGGTAAGGGATACGGTTCAAAACGTCCTGAACGCGTTGCAGAAAAAAGCACAAGAGGCTTCTTCCAGCCAGGACGTTTACAAATTGGAAGTGGCGCCAGGTTGGCACAACTATCGGATTTCCGTGAATGGAATGCCGACAGTGGTTCGCACCATCGAGGCGGCAAATTGGTTCGGTTCTTACATCATCCTGGCAAATCCCGACAACCCCCTTCTCCTCAAGGTGACGTTGAACCCAATTTCTTTTGGAAATGTTCCTTCCTTGTCTTCCCAGGATGTCGCGAAGTCATTCCTAGGATATGAGATAACGGAAATAAAATTGTAGGGAGAGAGACATCGTGGTAGGTTTTTAGTACCTATGTTCGAAGGCATCCACCGCGTCCATATTGTCGGCATCGGGGGCATTGGCGTTTCGGCCCTTGCGAAGTTTTTGGTTTCCCGTGGCATGAAAGTGACCGGATCGGATCTTCGTTTGTCGGAGATAGCGCATGAACTAGAAGCAAAGGGAATCTCCCTTTTTTCTGGGCACGCCGCAGAACATCTTTCCGAAGGGACAGATCTTGTGATCTATTCTCCAGCCGTTCCCGAGAAGAATCCAGAGCGCGTAGAAGCGGTCCTTCGTGGCCTTCCGCAGCTTTCCTATCCTGAAGCGCTTGGGGAGGTGACGAAAGAGTATGAAACGATTGCCGTGTGTGGCACCAATGGCAAGAGCACGAGTACAGCCATGCTTGGAAGTATTCTTGCGCATGCCGGGCAAGATCCGACGGTTATTGTTGGGACGAAAGTTCCTGGATTTTCCGAGGGAAATCTCCGTTTGGGGAAAAGTCATTTGCTGGTTGTAGAGGCGTGTGAATACCGAGCCCACTTCCTGCATCTGCATCCGTCTTCCGTTCTTGTTACAAATATCGAAGCGGATCATTTGGATTATTTTCGGGACGTGGATCATATTCGTGAAACGTTTCAGAAATTTTTAGGGAAAGTTCCTGAAACGGGAAAAGTTTTTTGGAATGTCAGCGATGGAGAATCGAAAAAATTGATGGTTCCAAAAGGGGTTTCCTATGGATGGGAATGCCCGGCAGATTATGTGGGACGGAATCGGTACATTGAAAAGGGGAAGCAGACTTTCGAACTGTGGCTTGGTCAGCAGCGGTTGGGAACGATTGAACTTCGGATTCCAGGTCGGTTTAACGTTATGAATGCGCTCGCGGCCGCTTCTGTTGCCTTGGAACGTGGTATCGTTTTTGAAACCGTCCGTGAGGCATTGACAACCTTTCCTGGCGTGTGGCGTCGGTTTGAACACGTCGGTCTCTGGAAGGGCGCAGACGTTTTTTCCGATTACGGCCATCATCCGACCGCGGTCGCGCAAACTATCGAAGCCGCACGGGAGTTTTTTCCTGGTCACCGAATCATTCACTGTTTTCAGCCGCACCAGCATGCCCGCACCCAGTCCCTTTTTCAGGAGTTTATGCACGCGCTTGGGACAGCGGATGTGACCATTGTTCCAGAAATTTATGCCGTGGCCGGTCGGACAGAAGACGAAGCGGTCTCCTCGCGCGAGCTTGTTCAGGCCGTTCAAAAACAGCATCCAGGCGCGGATGTTCGTTTTGTTCGGAATCTGGCCGAGGCCGAATCTCTTCTCCGGAATCTCGTAGAACCGGGAGATGTGCTTATGATCCAAGGGGCTGGGGATGTAGATGAGGTCGCGCGAAAGATGGTCGGTTCATAAAATACAAAAGGTATGTCTGATCTTACCGCATCCCTTCGTTCCATTTTTTCTGACCGTCTAAAAGAGAGGGAACCGCTTTCTAAACACACAAATTTTCGGATTGGTGGGCCGGCGCGGTGGTTTGTTGAGGTCAGGAGCGTGGAGGAAATGCAAAAGGCCCTTCAGAAGGCAGAAGAGGCCGGCGTTCCCTGGCATCTCCTTGGCGGGGGATCTAATACCTTGGCTGCGGATGGGGATTTGCCTATCCTTGTTCTCCAGATGGCCATGCGCAAGATGGTGATTCACGGAACGTGCGTCGAGGCGGAAGCCGGAGTCCTCTCCTCCGCGTTTGCACGCGCAACCGTGGAAGCCGGATTTCAGGGGTTGGAATGGCTTGCATCGGTTCCAGGAACCGTTGGTGGAGCTGTGTACGGTAATGCGGGTTGTTTCGGCGGAGAGACTGGAGATCGTGTTGTGGGTGTCACGGTGTTGAGAAAGGGAGATGTTGTCGAACTCGGTTCCAGCGATCTGCGATTCGGTTATCGCGATTCGTGCTTCAAAGGAACCAATGACGTCATTTTGCGCGCGCGGTTTCAGCTCCAACCAGGTGACCCCGCGGCGCTTCGAGTCCAAATGGAGGCGTTTCTCGCCAAGCGCAAAGCCAGTCAGCCCCTGTATGCTGGTTCAGCCGGATGTCTTTTTAAAAATGTTGAAATTCAGGATGAGGTCGAACTCGCGCGTTTGCGCCAGGAAACAGATATCCCGGAGGAGATGCTGAAAAACCGACGTCTTTCCGCTGGCTGGCTTGTCGATCAGCTGAACTTTAAAGGGGAGATGATCGGTCAGGCTCAGATCAGCCGCGAACACGGAAATTTTATTCTGAATTTAGGTGGTGCCACGGCCAGCGACGTGGTCCAGCTCATCGCCCGTATCAAAACCGCTGCCAGGGATCGATTTGGTCTTCAACTTCAGGAAGAGGTAGAATATGTAGGGTTTTGAAGAGCCAAAATTTTTCCGTGGTTTTAAATAAAATTGTTTTTCCTTTTTATGACTATCACTTCCATCAAGGGGACGAATATCGAACTCACGGACGCCATTAAGGCGTATGTGACCGATAAACTAGAGGTCATTGAAAAGCTCACGCAGGATTTTGAACCCGCCGTTGAACTGGATGCCGAAGTCGGGAAGACCACGACCCATCACAACAAGGGACCGTTTTTCTTTGCGGAGTTAAATATGCGTGTGCCAGGCGAGGTGCTGCGGGCCGTGAAAGAAACCGAAGATCTCTATGAAGCGATTGATCTTGTAAAAGACGATCTTCGACGACAAGTAAAGGAATATAAGGATCGGTTGAGTGATGCCCATCGTGGTCCGAGGCCAGACAAGGTGTGAACTGTACGCAATAGTGACGGGACAGGTCTTAGACCGACCGTTGCTCGTGTTATGTACCCCTCCGTTACTGTTCAGCCACGTGCGGCTGTGAATGCTGCGTTCAAGCACCCATGGATTTTTTCGCGGGCGATTTTGCATGCGGATGAGGACGTTGTTCACGGTTCCCTTGTCCATGTACGGGATCCGGAAGGAAACACGGTTGGAGTCGGGACGGCTTCCACGGTTTCTTCGATTGCTATCCGCCTGTTTGTTTTTGAGGAGGCTGTCATTGACCAGGCTTGGTTTGTCCAACGCCTTCGTGAAGCGGATGTTCGACGGCACCTGCTCGGCTACGGTCCGGGCATGGACACGACTGGCTACCGCATTGTGTTCGGGGAATCTGATGGAATCCCAGGACTCATTGTAGATCGCTACGAAGACGTCTTGGTTTTTCAGCTTGGCACAGCCGGACTCGATGCCATTCGTTTAGAAATTATTGAAGCCCTAAAAGAGGTTTTTCACCCCCGTGTCATTGTTGAACGTAGTGATCTTCCTTCTCGTCATGAGGAGAACCTAGAGGATGTCATGGGTGTCCAGTCTGGTGATGATCCGGGTTTGGTAGCATTTCAGGAAAACGGTCTTATCTTTGAGGCGGACGTCCTCGGAGGGCAGAAGACCGGATTTTTTTTGGACCAGAAAGACCTGCGGCAGGCGATTCGTTCGTTTGCAAACGGACGCGACGTTTTAAATCTTTTTTCTTATACCGGTTCTGCTGGAGTCGCGGCGCTTGCGGGTGGGGCAAAACGCGTTTTGAACGTGGACGCCTCCGCATCTGCCTTGGAGGCCTGTCAGCCATTAGCAAGATTGAATAAATTGCCGGTCAAACGGATGGAAACGCAGAAGGCGGATATTTTTCCCTGGATCGCTAGCCAACGCGAGCCTGCTTACGACCTGGTCCTTGTCGACCCGCCAGCACTTATCAAGTCACAGAAAGATATTGAGGAAGGCAAAAAGGCCTATCATTTTTTGAATCGTTCAGCCATGCGTCTTGTGAGCGATAACGGAATTTTTATTACCTCCAGTTGTTCACATTATCTGTCCGAAGAGGATTTTACGTTTATCTTGCGCCGTGCTTCGGTTCAGGCTGGCGTCCATCTTTCCATCTTGCGTGTCATCCGTCAGAGTCCGGATCACCCGTTTTCGCTTTATTTTCCAGAGGCCGGTTATCTGAAATCATTCGTGTGTGAAGTGAGGCGAGAAGCCCGAAAAGAGGTTTAATGTTTTTTATGGGAGAAAAATTATTTTTGAATCAAGAACGTCGGTTGGAACGGATGCCTAACCACGAGTCGTTGATAGGGAATGTGATGACTGTCTGGGAAAGATACGGGTTGCGGCGGCATGAAAGCGACCCGAAGGCCGTGGCTGCCACCGTTGTTCGGCTCGTTCAAAAATTGGATGTAGCCGAATCGTGGGAGTTTTTCGATTTTGACGAGCGTGTCCTTTTTATGACCGCCGTGGCTGAGGCTTGGCTTCTCAACGATCAACATTCCGAACGCAAGGCACTCCTGGATACGGCAAAACTCATGTGTTACCTCTTCGTGGCTTCAACGAAGGAGAAAAAAACGATCAGCAGATACGTCCGTGCTTTGGCTGAGACGCCTTTGCCGGAAGAAAGTGATCCTTCGTATCGGGCATTGCTTGCACGCAAGACCCGCGGTATTCCCTACGACCCGCGTCCTTTTGTCATGGAAAAGGAGGGAAAGATCATTCAAACAGCAGCCGTAGCAGAGAAGGATTGGAAAAAGGCGAAAGAAGACTATTACGACGAAGAATCCTCCCAAAAATTAATGGGAATAGTGAACGGCAACGGGGTTGATTCTCCTGTATTGCCGGTCCGAGAAAAGATGGGTATTCCCTCAGAGCCTGTCTATAATCTTTTCAACAGTAAAACAAGGAAAGTCAGGGTGACCATCTGAAGGCTGGTGGAAAGTTTTCGTTCACAGTTTTTCCAGAGACGACGGGATTTCTCAAGCCAACCAAAA
>Ga0208373_1000625_pt1 | contig 57844 bp, 40 predicted proteins | sample RifOxyC2_FD_184036 | JGI IMG/M metagenome (GOLD analysis project Ga0208373, IMG submission 184036) | Soil microbial communities from Rifle, Colorado - Rifle Oxygen_injection C2 (SPAdes) | ecosystem: Environmental > Terrestrial > Deep subsurface > Rock core/Sediment | place: Rifle, Colorado...
TCCTGGAGAGCTGAATTTGCTAATAAGACAATATATTAGCCAGCCATTCTAAGAGGTATTTTAACAAACTTTTCTACAAAATGCTGAAAAATAAAGCATTTTAGGAAAATATTTTAACAAAGGACAGTATATCTGTCCGTAAGCCCTTTGCGAAATCCGCCTAGGCGGAAAAAAAGACCGGATTTACTCAGAGCTAAGAAAAATATTTGAAGGGGGAAGTGTAAAATGAATTGGCAGGAAAAATATAAAAGAAAAGATCATCTGGAATTCAGGGTCGGTGACGAGATAAAACTTGGTGTACGCATTAAAGAAGGCGACAAGGAAAGAATACAGTCCTTTGAAGGTTTAGTCCTCAGTATCAGAGGAGAAGGGCTTAATAAAACTTTTAAAGTGAGAAAGATATCCGGCGGTTTCGGCGTTGAAAGGACCTTCTTATTTCACTCGCATGCGGTTGCAACCGTAAAAGTATTAAAGAGCGGCAGAACCAGAAGGGCAAAGCTTTTTTATCTCAGGGAGAAAGTAGGTAAGGGTTCAAGACTTAAAGAAGATCTTACTCTGACGGCGCTTCCTGCGGAAGAACCTAAGGCAGCTGCTCCTGTTCCTGCTGCGGCAGTGCCTTCTGAAGTTGCTGCGACTGCAGATGCTCCAAAGTGAACAGGATCGTTTAAAACAATTACTAAAAATTGAAAACTCCCTCTTTGAATCGGGAATTCGGATTCTGGCGGGAGTTGATGAAGTAGGCAGGGGGCCGCTGTCCGGTCCCGTAATAGCCGCTGCGGTATCTTTTAGCCGGGAAAGACTGGCAGATCTTTCAATATTTGCCGGTGTAAATGATTCAAAAAAAGTAAAACCAGCCTTAAGGGAAAAGCTTTCCGATATCATAATGTCCAAAGCAGACAGCTATGCTTTTGGAATTGTGGATGAAAAAGAAATTGATAAGATTAATATTTTGCGCGCTTCCTTAAAAGCCATGGAAATGGCCGCAGCTTCCTTGAAAATACTTCCCGAAATACTTTTAATTGACGGACCGTATGAGATAAAATCAAAGCTCCCGCAAAAAGCAATAATAGGCGGGGACGCAAAATCTTTTGTAATTGCCGCCGCTTCCATTATTGCAAAAGTCAAAAGAGATGCTATAATGGTACAATACGACAAGGAATTCCCTATGTACGGGTTTGCCAGACACAAGGGGTATGGAACGGCTGAACATATTGCCGCGATAAGAAAATACGGAAGATGCAGGATACACAGACAATGTTTTGGAAAAAACTTTTAGGAGACAGCGGCGAAACTTTAGCCGCGATATATTTACAAAAAAACGGCTATAAGATAATAGCCCGTAACTATAAATGCTGTTACGGCGAGATAGATATCATCGCAAAAGAAAAAGACATCTGGTGTTTTATAGAGGTAAAAGCGATAGCAAAACCCGTGGCAGAATCGCCCTTTGACACAATAGGCAAGAAAAAGATGGAACATATCGAAAATTCCGCGGCGCAGTATGTGGCGGAGAACAAACTGGGAAATGAAAAGATCAGATTTGATGCGGTCGGCATCCGTGTTGGTTCCGGAAATTATGACATAGAGCTGGTAAAGGGTATATTTTGATAAGGAATATTTTTGAATACATAGGATCCAGAGTTATGGCGTTTCTTTCCGAAGCAGGGAAGATAACCCGGCTTTTCGGACAGGTATTATTTTGGACTTTTAAGAAACCTTCTGAAATAAAAAGTATATTTGAACAGATGGTGATCATCGGTAATAAGTCCCTGGCTGTTGTGACCATTACCTCTCTTTCTACGGGGATGATACTGGCGCTTCAGACAGGAACCGCCATTGAAAGAAAGATCTCCGGAGCGGCAAATATGCTCGGGGGCATTGTTTCGCTCGCGCTTACCAGAGAACTGGCGCCGGTCCTTATCGGCCTTGTTATGGCAGGAAAGATCGGCTCGGCCATAGCGGCAGAGATAGGCACTATGAATGTGACTGAACAGATTGATGCTTTAAAAACCATGGCCACCAATCCTGTAAAATATCTGGCTGTCCCGCGGTTCCTTGCTGCGCTTTTTATGCTGCCGCTTCTTACTATATATGCTGACTTACTGGGAACACTCGGCGGGCTTTTTATAAGTTTAAATATTTTTGACGGAACGACCGGCGGCTATTTTGAAAGCTTGAATATGTATATGCGTCTTGATGATGTTTTTAAAGGTTTATTTAAAACGGTGTTCTTTGGCGGTATTATCGCGGTGGTTGGCTGTCAAAGGGGTTTTGAAACAGAAGGCGGAGCCGAAGGTGTGGGTAAGTCTACAACTTCCTCCGTTGTTATTTCTTCAATGCTGATACTGGTCACTGACTATATATTGACCGCATTCCTCTGGTAGAAAAAATGATAAAGATAAGTAATGTTACAAAATATTTCGGCGCGCAAATGGTCATGAACGGACTTTCTCTGGATATTCCGGATAAAAAAACTATTGTTATTATCGGTAGAAGCGGCTGCGGGAAGAGCGTGCTGCTTAAACATATGATCGGACTCCTTAAACCGGATTCGGGAAAGATCCTTGTCAAAGGCAGGGATATTGCTAAAATGGATAACAAAGAACTGGATGATATCAGGAAAGATTACGGGATGCTTTTTCAGAGTTCGGCTCTCTTTGACTCGCTTACGGTTGCCGAAAATGTCGGCTTTTCTCTTACCCGCTTCTCCAAAAAAAGCTCTTCGGAGATAAGAAAACTGGTAAAGGAAAAATTGGCGCTTGTAGGACTTGAAAATGTAGAAGATAAAAAGCCTGCTGAACTTTCCGGGGGTATGAAAAAAAGGGTAGGGCTTGCCAGAGCTATTGCAATGGATCCGGAAATCATGCTTTATGATGAACCAACGACAGGGCTTGATCCTATTATGTCTGATATTATTAATGAACTTATAGTGGATCTCCAGAAAAAACTTAAGATGACGAGTGTGGTCGTTACGCATGATATGAAGAGTGCATATAATATAGGGGATAAAATAGCCATGATGTATGAAGGTAAAATAATAGAGGTGGGTACCCCGAAAGAGATCCAGCACACAAAAAACGCGGTAGTTAAACAGTTTATTAAGGGGAGTTCGGTCGGACCGATAGAAGTTTTAGGCTGACAACCGGAAGGTTGGAGGCTCAGATGCGCAGAGGCGCGGCAAGAGCAAGCACGATGTACAAAGTACGAAGTTTTACACCAAGGAGCTTTTGATATATTAAATACCACATTAAGGTAGAACGTGATAACGTGGAACGTTTTAACGGAGGTTAGTCTATGTCATTATCAAATGAAGTAAAGGTGGGAATATTTACTGTCGTTGCGGCAGCGATACTTCTTGCCGGTACGGTTTTCATCGGCGGGTTCACGATTTTTGAGAAGGGGTATAAGGTCAATGTCGTTTTCGATTCGGCTCCGGACTTGAAAGCCCGCTCCAAAGTGAAATATGGCGGAGGAGTTAACATCGGCCGGGTTAATAACCTTTCCTTAACCAATGACGGTAAAATAAATGTAGAACTCTTTATTTTTAAAAATACTAAAGGTTTTAAATTCCGGAAGGACTGTTATATCTCCGTCTCTTCAACCGGAGTGATGGGCGAAAAATTTATAAATGTCTCCGGCGGATCAAAAGCGTCGGCTCTTGTTGTTCCGGGTGATGTCCTTTCGGGCCGGAGTTCCTATGGTATTGATGCGGCGCTCGAAAGTATGTCGCAGGCCTCGGCAGAATTAAAAGATGTTCTCGGAGCTTTAAATAAAATCGTAGGAGGGGTTCAAAGTTCTCTTGTCGGGTCTTTGCAGAACGTAAATGATCTTACCAGAGTGACAAAAAGTATTGTGGAAAAGAGCGGACCTGCAATAACAAGATCAGTGGAAAATTTTGAAAAAACCTCGCAAGAACTGGCTCTTGCCACAAAAAATTTACAGGAACTTACCGGGCAGTTAAATATATTAATAAAAGATATTAATAAAGGAGATCTGCCCAAGACCATGGACAATCTAAATAAAGTCTCGCTCAAACTTGATGAGACGGTTTCCAATTTGGATTCTGCCGCAAAAAAGATAGATAAAGGCGACGGAACGCTTTCAGTTCTCATAAATGACAAAAAAATGGCAGAAGACCTTAAAGGTTTCATAAAGGATGTTAAAGATAACCCCTGGAAGATATTGTGGAAAAAATAAGAAAGGCAATGACTAAGTACTAGTGACTAATGACTATTTAAGGAAGGCGGAATGAAGCGTTCCGCCGAATTGAAAACAAATATTTATCAGCGGAATCAGCTTTTGAATCAGCGATATCAACTGCCGGGAATGAAGGTAAACGTAGGCAGGAAAGATAATTCTTATGTCTAAGGAAGAGTATGAAAGCTAAAGTGAAGTTCGTTTGTCAGAATTGCGGGTATGAGTCGGCCAGGTGGCTGGGGAAGTGTTCGGAGTGTAACAGCTGGAACTCTTTTGTGGAAGAGAAGACTGTTACGGAGAAAAGTCAAAAGTATACGTTTGAAGCGGGAAAGACCAGTAAAGTATCAGCTATAACGGATATAGAAGGGCGCGAAGAAGACAGGTATAATACAGGGATTAATGAATTAAATAAAGTTCTGGGCGGCGGGCTGGTGATCGGCTCTCTGGTTCTTATCGGGGGAGAGCCGGGTATCGGAAAGTCCACTTTGGTACTTCAAATGTGTAATGAGTTAAGCAAAAAGTACGGGTCGGTGCTTTATATTTCCGGGGAAGAGTCAATTTCTCAGATTAAGATGAGGGCAAACCGCTTGAAAGCGGTATCCAAAGATATTTTTCTGGTCTCGGAAACAAATATTAAAGTTATCGAAAAACATATATATGAGGCAAAACCTAAAGTTGTAATAATTGACTCGATCCAGACAATATTTAATGAAGATATTCCTTCTGCGCCGGGGAGTGTTTCTCAGGTCCGGGAAAATGCCACAAAGTTGATGTATATCAGTAAAGGCAGCGGAGTTTCTATTTTTCTGGTCGGTCACGTTACCAAGGACGGTTCAATCGCCGGACCGAGAGTTCTCGAACATCTTGTGGATACAGTACTATATTTTGAGGGAGATAAAAACCATAATTTTAGAATTCTCCGTTCTTATAAAAATAGATTTGGGCCTGCTAATGAGATAGCTGTCTTTGAAATGGCAGAAGGCGGACTTAAAGAAGTTGAAAATCCTTCTGCATTATTTCTGGCGGAACGCACCGCTGATGCTTCAGGATCTGTTATAATTTCTGCAATGGAAGGTACCAGACCGTTTCTGGTAGAAATTCAGGCGCTTGTATCTCCTTCATATTTTGGGATGCCTCAAAGAAGAGCAAGCGGCGTGGATTATAACAGGTTCACCCTTTTGGCGGCGGTTTTGGAGAAACGGGGCGGATTTAATCTGGCAAATCAGGATATTTTTGTAAATGTAGCGGGAGGAGTTTCAGTAGATGAACCCGCGGCGGATTTGGGAGTAGTTGTTGCCATAGCTTCAAGCATCAGAGATATTCCTACCGATGCAAAAACAGTATGTTTCGGGGAAGTAGGCCTCGGAGGTGAAATTCGCGCAGTATCCCAGGTGACGGAAAGAATAAAAGAAGCAGCCCGTCTCGGATTTACTAAATGTATTGTACCCCAGTCCAATATGAACGGGCTTGTTATAAAAGACAAGATACAGGTGCAGGGGGCGAGATACATTAGAGACGTTTTGAATACCATATTTTAGAAGTTGACGTCTCTGAGGGTTTGACGATTAGAAGGTTAGAGGGTTGGCAAAAACGGAAGACGGAAGCCGGAGGACAGAAGGCAGTTGAGCAAAGTCTAAATAAACGGACCATAATGCTTTGCGAAATCCGCCTAGGCGGAAGGGCGGCAGGAAAAGTACAAATGACTAACGACAAATGACAATTTAATGTGGGCGGAAAGAAACACTCCGCCAAGATTAAATTAAATGCCACATTAATTTAGAATGTGAGTAACGTGGAACGTTCTAACGGAATTGTTGTAGTAAAGGAGAATCCATGTTAAAAACCATTAATCAAGCAGTCATAAATGACAGACCGTATCTCATAACTTTACTCGGCAAGCTCGTGGAGATTCCTACTATATCCGAGCCGGGGGTGAATTATGGGCGGTTTGTTAAGGTACTGGAAAAAGAGTGCAAAAAAATAGGTTTAAAAACAAAGATCATTAAGGTTACGGATAAGAAATTTATCAACAGCTTAAAAGAGGAGTGCAGGAAGAACCCCAGATATATACTGATGGCCTATTGGAATACGGGGGCTAAGAAAACTCTGCATTTTAACGGGCATTATGATGTGGTTCCTGCATCGCTGGGTTTCTCAAAAAATCCGTTTAAACTTAATATAAAAGGTGATAAGATAATAGCTCGCGGCGCTGCTGATATGAAGTCAGGAATAGTTGCGATGCTTTCCGCTGTACGAGCTTTGAAAATACTTAAAATTAAACCGGCGTGGAATCTTGAATTCTCTTTTGTTCCGGATGAAGAGATAGGCGGTTACTGCGGGTCCGGCTATATCTGCCATAAGAAAATACCCAAGGCGGATGTAGTTATCGAAGGTGATGGCGGCGGAGGCAATAGTTTAACCGTAGCTCACAGAGGTATTGTGGGCTTTCGTGTGACCGTTATCGGTAAAGCAGTGCATGCGGCGTTGCATACTAAAGGAGTTAATGCTTTTCTTAAAGCTGTAAAGATAGTTAATGAACTGGAAATTTTTAGAAATAAAATAGAAAAAAGAAAGTCAAAATATTATGCTAAAGCTCCTATATCTAAAATTGCAACGATGATGATCGGCGGTCTTTCCAGCGGCGGACTAAAGAGTAATTCGGTACCTGACAAATTTACGTTTACCATAGACAGAAGAGTAATACCCGAAGAAAGCATGAAGAAGGCAAGAAAAGAGATAGTCGACCTTATAAATTCTGTTGTGAAAAAAGACGGTACTTTTAAAGTTAAAATAGAGGTTTCAGAAGCAACGCATTCAAGCATAGAAAAAGATGCTCCAATATGTAAATTGCTCGGAAGTATTCTGGAAGAATATTACGGAAGAAAACCTCTGATGCTCATTACCGGAGGAAGACTTGATTCCGCGTTTTTTTCTCAAGTGCTGAAAAAACCGACTCTGGCTTTCGGGGTAAACGGAACAAACTATCATGCGGATGATGAGTACACGACGGGAAAAGATATTATTACGGCGGCGGCTATATACGCCCGATTAATGTGTAAAGGATATTGAAGTCAGAGCTAAGCAAGAACAGTAATGGAAGAAAGTGAAGTAGGTGAAGTAAGAACAGAAAGTTGAGCATCTAAGGAGTAAGAGCACTACCTTAATGTAGAACGTGAGCAACGTGCTAACGTGTAACGTTTTAACGGAATTACTTGTATCAGTGTCCACCTACGGTGAGATCTCGTCCGCTACAATGCTGTGCGAGACCTCGCCAATAGGAGGGCCAAGGACGGAGAATCCTGTAGAAGTTTTGCATGCTCTCCGCCAAAAAGATCGGCGGACAAACATATATTTAAATTAAAGTTGTTTGAAAAGGAGGAAATATTATGATCGTAGGAGTGCCAAAAGAGGTAAAAGAAAATGAGTTTAGGGTGGGAATGGTTCCCTCCGGAGTGGAAGCTCTTGTCAGAGCGGGACATAAAGTAATTGTTGAGAAAAACGCCGGATTTGGAAGCGGCATACTGGATGCTGAATACAAAAAAGCGGGAGCGCAAATAAAAGGTACAAATAAAGAAGTTTACAAGCAGGCGGATATGATCGTTAAAGTGAAAGAACCGATCCGCATGGAATATTCCTTACTTCGAGAAAATCAGATTGTGTTCACATATTTTCATTTTGCAGCGGATTTGGTTCTTACCAAAGCAGTTGTAAAGAGCAAATGTATTGCAATAGCTTACGAGACTGTTGAAGAAGGCGGAACGCTTCCTCTTTTGACTCCTATGAGTGAGATTGCCGGAAGAATGGCGGTGCAGGAAGGCGCAAAATATCTGGAAAAACCGATGATGGGACGCGGTGTACTGCTTGGCGGCGTGCCCGGTGTCGCTCCTTGTGAAGTCGTTGTGATCGGCGGCGGTATAGTCGGGACAAATGCAGCTAAGATGGCGGCGGGACTTGGCGCGAAAGTAACTCTTCTTGATGTTAATTTGGACAGGCTGAGATATCTTGATGATATAATGCCAAAGAATGTAACCTTCCTTATGTCAAACGGCTACAACATAAGAGAACAGGCAAAAAAAGCGGATCTTTTAATCGGCGCAGTTCTTGTGAAAGGTGCAAAAGCCCCGACTCTGGTATCGAAAGAAACTATCAAAGCAATGAAGCACGGCGCAGTTGTGGTGGATGTGGCTATTGATCAGGGCGGCTGTATTGAAACAGTGCGTCCGACATCACACGCCCATCCGACTTTTATCTACGGCGGAGTTGTCCATTATTGCGTGACGAATATGCCCGGTGCTGTGGGAAGAACCTCAACATTCGCGTTAACCAATGCAACCTTCCCGTATGCTCTGAAAATTGCAAACCTCGGTGCCGAAGAATCCATAAAGAAAATGCCCGGACTTGCAAAAGGCTTGAATATGTACAAAGGAAAGATAACCTACAAAGCCGTTGCGGACACGTTCAAGATGCCCTACGTTCCGGTAGAAAACGCGCTAAATTAGAGAGAATAAAAAAAAGGCGGAGCAGAAAAAAGGCTCCGCCTTTTTTGTTTCTATCAAGTAGTGACGATTGAAGTTCAGTTTGCTATTTAGAAACGTGTAATATTTTGCTATAATACCTATGTTCTGCCTCATCTTAAAATTCCGGGGTAGTGTAATGGTAACACAGCGGCCTTTGACGTCGCCCTTCGTGGTTCGAGTCCACGCCCCGGAGCAAAAATATTGAAAAGCAATATTTTTGCAGAGCAATTGAACAATGGAGAAAAGAAAATCGATAAAACAATTGCGGTCAATTCTTTATTTTCTATTACTCAAAATAATATTATTTATTAACAGTAAATTAGAGAGGCAGGCTATGCAAAGCAATCTGTGGTTTTTTAAAGTGTTAATATGCGCTTAAATATTAATATAAATTTTGAAAGGTAAAAAATGAAAATTGCAATTATTATATTATTGCTTTTATCGATGGTCTCTTGTTCCAGCAATACTGGGAAAAAAGATTTAACTGGAAAAATAATACAAAAATACCCAAATGGACAGATAAAAGAGGTTATTTTATATGAAGGTAATAAAGAGATAGCAAGAAACATATATAACGAGAACGGGGAAATTGTAAAAAAAGTTGGCAACGTGCCGGACGGTGTTATAAGAATATATTATGAAAATGGAATAGTTATGTCGGAATTTACTAAAAAAAAGGGCAAAATGAATGGTTTGTTTAAGATGTATTATGATGATGGAAAACTTTTGCTGGAAACAAATTTTATAGACGATAAGTTAGATTTCCAGAAAGAATATAGAAAAGATGGAAAACTTAAGGTGCAATCTGATTTTGAAGATGGTAAGTTAAGGTTATCTACAGTGTATTGGGAAAATGGCGGAATAGAGTCATTAATAACTTTCAAAAATGGGAAAATAACAAAATCGAGATCATACGACAATTCCGGTAAGGAGATTTCAAGCCAGAAATATTCTTATAAAGAAAAACCAGCTACACCGGAAAGTAGAAAATAAGCTGGTTCTTACGATTGCAAGTAGTGAAAATCATCCAGTATGGGGAGCAAATCTAATTATAATGCAAAAAAACAAAGATGCGTTTGGAAGGGCGCTTTATGCGTATTATACAAAGAGGATTAATTTCTTATTGGCGGGCAGGGATGACGGGTTTGTATCTGATGCCGGCGGGGTTAAGGTTTATTTTGATACTTATGCGAAATGGCCTGTAAGGGAAAAGAGGGCGCTGAAACTGATAAAAAAAACGGATAAAGTTCTGGATATCGGGTGCGGGGCAGGAAGACATGCTTTATATCTTCAGAGTAAAGGTATTGATGTAACGGGTATTGATAACTCGCCTTTGGCTGTTAAGGTCTGTAAACTCCGCGGAGTGAAAAGAGCGAAGGTAACAGCAATAGAGGAAATATCCAAAAAGACAGGGGTTTTTAATGTAATGCTTCTTATGTGTAATAATTTTGGGTTGTTTGGGACGGAGAAGAAAGCCAAAAGACTTCTTAAGAAGTTCCATAATATAACTCCTCCGAGAGCTAAAATAATAACGGAGAGTTATGATTCAAATACTGCCTTCTTCAGGGATTACCGTGCTTTTAACAGAAAAAAGGGGAGGCATCCGGGAGCGTTTCGAGTCAAGCTTTTCTACGGTCGTTATGAATCGGACTGGTTCGAATATATTAGAGTTTCTCCGCTGGAGTTAAAGAAGATAGTCAAGGGGACGGGTTGGAAAGTTGGAAAGATATTTCCTACCAGGGATTATTCTTATGTGGCGGTACTTGAAAAATCCTGAAAAAACGTAAGATGATTATTATCATAGGGGTTTTGGCTGGGAAATTGATATAATAGACTCGAAAGTTGAAGAACTAAATTCGATCTTCCGCCTTAGAGATTGGCGGATGCCGAAATATAATAAACACTATGGAAGGCAGATACACGGATAAGAAAGGCGATGACACAGATAAAGGATTTTGTAGTGGGGTATATATGGAAAGTATTAAGATAACGGAACTTGTAAAAAAATATGATAAGGTGACTGCGGTTAATGGGATTAATCTTACCATTGATGAAGGGGAGATCTTCGGGCTTCTCGGGCCTAACGGGGCGGGGAAGACTACTACTTTAATGATGCTGTCAACGCTTTTAAAGCCTACTTCGGGTCTGGCTATTGTTAATGGATATAATGTTGTAACGCATCCGGATGAAGTCAGGGAGTCAATAGGGATGGTTTTTCAGGATCCCAGTTCGGATACTCTGCTTACGGGATACGAGAATTTAAAACTCCATGCGCTTATGTATAATCTTCCCTGGAAAGCTATTGATAAAAAAATAGAAAGCGTATTGGAACTTGTTGATCTGCAGAAAAGGAAATATGATATAGTGAAAAAGTATTCCGGGGGAATGAGAAGACGACTGGAGATAGCAAGAGGACTGCTTCACGAACCAAAGATATTTTTTCTGGATGAACCTACCCTTGGGCTGGATCCGCAGACCAGACAGCATATCTGGGAGTATATTAGGGCACTGGCGAAAAAAATAAAGATGACTATAATTGTTACGACGCATTACATGGAGGAAGCTGAGAAACTTTGCAGCAGGATAGGTATAGTGGATCACGGGAAGATAGTGGCGCTGGATTCTCCGGTAAATCTTATACGCTCGACCGGCGGGGATATGGTTAACCTGAAAGGCAAGAACCTGAATCTGAAAGAGATTGAAAAACTTCCTTTTGTTAAAGGTATAAAAAATGTAGAAGGGAAATATTTAATTTCCGTGGAAAATGCGGGAAAGAATTTGCAGCAGTTACTTTCTCTTTCGGGCGAAGTTGAATTTGTAGAAGTACACTCTCCGGACTTAAACGATGTCTTTTTATTTTATACCGGAAGAGAAATGCGGGAAGCAGGAGAGGAAGTAAGCTTTATGCAAGATGCGATGAGGACATCCTGATGGATATTAGAAAAACATTAAAAGGTCTGTATGCGCTCTGGTTTCGGGAGTTTCGTGTTTTTACCCGGGAGAAAAGCAGGGTTTTTTCTTCTGTAGCACTCCCTCTCTTCTGGTACTTTATTTTTGGAAGCGGCGTAGGTTCAATGACGACCAATGTCGCTGATTATCAGCATTTTATTTTTCCGGGCTTTTTGGCAATGACGATAATCTTTACCGGTCTATTTGCCGGAGCCTATATTGTCTGGGATAAAAAAATAGATTTTTTAAAGGAAGTTCTGATAACCCCGCTTTCAAGGACTACGGTATTTTTTGGCAAAGCAATGGGAAGCATGACGGATGCGCTTATTCAGTCCTATTTTCTGCTGCTTGTAGGAGTTCTATTTCTGGGAGTTCCGTTTACGGCTTCAAGTGTTATTCTTTCCATGATAATGCTTTTTGTGTTTGCTAACGGACTTATCAGTTTGGGGTTAATCATCGGTTCTTTTATGGAAAGCCCGGAAGGTTATGGCTTGATTTCAAGCTTTGTAATTTACCCTATTTTCCTTCTTTCCGGCGCGCTATATCCTTTAGATAATTTACCCGGCTGGATGCAAATACTGACGCGGCTGGATCCTGCAACCTACGCAGTAGACGGTTTAAGAGCCGTAATCCTGGGAAAATCCACTATGGCGTATCTTCCTAATCTGTTGGTTGTGTTGGGTTTTGATGTTTTAATGATGTTTGTAGGCACCTGGGCATTTAAGAGAATGAAATTGTAGCAAGCACTAAGAACTAAATTCGAAATTCTAAACAAAATCAAAGAAATCATATTTATTGGAAGAACTAGATCAATAATCGATTTTTGGAATATAGCTATAATAAAGGTTATCACATTATCAGGGGTATATAAATAATAACTCAATAATGTGGAACGTTAGCAACCTTTTAACGTGTAACGTTTGAACTTTTTATTGATTGACTTTTATTCTATATAGGATATAATTTACTATGAAACAAAAAGGGTTTACGTTGATTGAATTAATGATTGTTGTTGCCATTATTGGGATACTTGCGGCTGTTGCCGTTCCTAGATTTGCGCAGATGGTAGAAGTAAGCCGGGAAGGGGCCACAAAAGGTAACCTGAGCGCTCTTCGCTCGTCGGTCAGTATTTACTATTCGGAAAAAGAAGGAGTCTGGCCGGTGGATTTGAATAACTTTACAAGTTACATGGCTGTTATTCCTCCGGCAAGAGCAAAACCTCTTGGAGACAGCGCTGTGGTATCGATTGTAAGCACATCTCCCGCGTCTCCCGGAATAGGTTGGGCTTATTTGCAAAACGGCGGGTTACTGTGGGGAAATAGCATAGCTACAGATGTTAAGGGTACTTCTTTTACAAGTTATTAAAGACAGCAAAAAAAGCAAGTAAAGCAAATACAGTAAGAAAAGTGAGAAAATAAATTCTTGTATCAGTGTCCACCTGTGGTCGTCCGCTACAATGCTGTGCGAAACCTCGCCAATAGGCGGGCCAAGGGCGGAGAATCCGAAAGAGTTGTAATCTCAACAAAAGATCCGCCTTATATAGCTGGCGGAAGAGGAATCATTTTAGGGGGGAACAAAAAATGAAAAAAATGTCAAAAAGTTTTGTTTTTATAGCGGTACTTTGTGCTTTTTCTTTTGCGGAAACCAGAGCGGTGATTAGTGATATGGAGGGAGATGTTTTCGTTAAAAAAGTAAAAAATGCAGAGCTTACGGTCGCTGATGTTGATATGGAGCTTAATGACGGTGACATTATTATTACAAAAAAGGACGGGAAGGCGGAGATTATATTTGACGAAAGCAATTCCATGATCACTCTGCTGGAAAATACCCAGCTTGTCCTTGCAAAAATGGAAAGCACTTCGAAAGAACAAAATACTTTTCTAGAATTGATTGCAGGCGGGATTGTAAATATAATAAATAAAGCTGAAGGTGTAAAAAAAAGTTTTGAAGTGAAAACACCAAATGCGGTTGCGGCGGTAAAAGGTACTCAGTTTGGCGTAGAAGCTTTCGAAAAAGAAAGTAACTTTGGTGTTTTTGAAGGAGAAGTGGTTGTGAGCGGAGTTGATGCCTCCGGCGTGCTTTTGGAGAAGGCTAATGTAACAGAGAATAATGAATGCCGTATTTCTCTGAATCAACGGAATTATAAGCAAGAAAAAATAAAAAGCAGAATGCAAAAAGTGTTTGGAGATATTCACAGGAGATCCCTTGCCAATGGTTCTCTTTACGCAAAATTAAAGAAAAGCGGGGATTTTGAAAAGATAAAAGCAGCAAGAAGAGTAATGATGCTTGCCGGAGCAAAAGAATACATGAGAAAAAATCCTGAATGGAGAAAAAATCTGTCTCCGGAACAGCTTGCCAGGATTAATTTTATGTTAAAGAGCGAGAAATCCTCCGAGAACATTCAGAGCCTTAAGGAAACCATTAAGAGATATCCGTTCCTTATTGAAAAATACAGACGTATACAAATGGAAAACTTTCGAAAAATTGGGGATTTGAAGGAAAGAGGTCTTTCAAAAGATTTTCTGGAGAAAAGACAGAGAATGCAAAAGCAGCACAGACCCCAATCCCGTCCTTTAAAAAAGTAGAGAAAGACAGATGCTTTATGAAGAAATATCCTCCAATAAATACAAAACGGCATTTCTAGTAATACTTTTTGTAATTTTAGTACTGTTTCTTGGTTATGTTTTTGGCGAGGTTTCCGGATTTGGTCATTTTGGGTTTTTACTTGCCGCAATGATTTCGTTTATTATGGCCTGGGGAAGCTATTATTATAGTGATCAAATAGTGCTTTCGATATCTCACGCTGTTCCCGCGGATCCAAAGGACCACGCTTATTTAATTAATACTGTAGAAGGTCTTTGTCTTGCGGCAGGGCTTCCGAGGCCTAAAGTCTACGTAATATATGATACCGCCCCGAACGCTTTTGCCACAGGAAGGGATCCTTCTCATGCCGCGGTGGTTTTTACGACGGGAATAATAGAAAAACTGAACCGGCAGGAGTTGGAAGGTGTTATAGCTCATGAATTGTCGCATGTGAAAAACTATGACATACTTATATCCACCGTTTCCGTGGTGATGGTCGGAACGGTGACTTTACTTTCGGATTGGATGCTTCGCAATGTCAGGTGGTCAAAGCTTGGAGGAAGAGGGCGGGGATCCGGCGGATATCTCGGTCTTGCTCTGCTTTTAGCATCTATTATTCTGGCTATTTTATCCCCTTTCATTGCTCAATTAATGCATTTTGCAATTTCCAGAAGGCGTGAATTTCAGGCGGATGCTTCTGCGGCGCTTTTAACCAGGTATCCTCCGGGGCTGGCGAGCGCCCTCGAAAAAATATCCAAAGATACCGAACCGCTGGAAGTTGCCAACAAAGCCACCGCCCATCTTTTTATTGCCAACCCTTTTAAAAATATAGGCGGTATGACAAGTAAGCTTTTTGATACTCACCCGCCTATTGAAGAAAGAATAAAAATCCTGAAGGCAATGTAATGAGTTTAACCGCTGTCTTTCTTGCTGCTGCTTTAACGCTCTCGGGGATTGAATACAGGCAAAATACCGAGGGAATAATTCTCCCTCCGTTAACCGGGAGAATAACAGGGGAACTTGAAGCAAAAACAGGAATAAGAATACGGTTTATAATAGATAAAAATATAGAATTTTCTCCCGGGTATTTTAAAGAAGCGTTAAAAACGGGAAACCCGGACAACGATATCATTATATTTGTAGATGTGAAAAAAAACAAATTATACAAGTATCAAGGAAAGAACACTTCCGGTATAATTAGCCCGGATAAATTAAAATACATTATTGAAAATGAAATAAGCGGAACGAATCCGTTGTTTTTTAATGAAAGAATGGATTCCCTGGCAGCTGTTTTTGCTTCTCTTGTTTCCGAAAAAAAGAATATACATTTGAAAAGTTTAGAAGGTATATACGTTAAGCCCGTTAATTCATTCCTCTATCGCATAACCGCTGCCCCTCCATTCAGCTTTGCGGTAAAAGCTTTTTATTATAATATATTTCTCTTTATTTCAATATTTCCGGTTATATCCTGGTTTATTTTTGTCAAAGCTGTTGAAATTCTGTTTGGCGAAACTGCGGCAGAGCAGGGCTCAAAAGTTTGGAAGGTATTTTTATTTGCAACCTTTTGTGTTATAATTACCAGAGTATTGCTGGATTATAACAGGCTTATTGGAACTATTTCTGCTGTTCTTGTGCTGTTTATGCCGTTTGTGGCTATTTGCACTGCAATTTTTAAGGACGAAATAAGAAATTTTACGTTTAAATTTTTCGGATGGGAGGATTAAATATGATTATAATAGTTTTGCTGGTTGTCTTGGTAATTGCAGGTCTTGTGTTTGCTTCGGTGTATAACCGGCTGGTAGTCTTAAGAAACAGGTGTGAGAACGGATGGGCGCAGGTGGATGTTCAACTTAAAAAAAGAGCCGATTTGGTCCCGAATCTGGTGGAAACAGTCAAAGGATATGCTGCGCATGAAAAAGGCGTCTTTGAGGCCGTAACCAAAGCAAGAGCTTCAATTATGAATGCCGGTTCAGTGGCTGATATGCAAACCGCGCAAAATGGTCTGACTTCCGCGCTAAAAAGTTTATTTGCGGTAGTGGAAGCCTATCCGCAGCTTAAAGCTGATTCCCAGTTTATAATGCTTCAGGAACAGCTTGACGGAATTGAAAGCAAAATTGCCTATGCCCGTCAGTTTTATAATGATACTGTCATGAGTTACTTAAACGCCATGCAGATGTTTCCCACTAATATTATAGCCGGTATGTTTAATTTTAAAACAAAGGAATATTTCCAGATCGCGGAAACAGAGAAGGAACCGGTAAAAGTTAAATTCTAAATGGATGACAACAAGCTAAAAGGTTTGCTTCTAAAGAGCGAAGCATATCTTGAGCTTCTAAAAAAAATAACGGAAAATGACCTTACAAAAATCAGCGGAATAAAAAGTTCCGCTGATGCTTTTTTTACGTACTCATTAAATAAAGATACTTCCCGCCCTGTCATTCTGGTCCTTCCTGATAATGATTCTGCGCTTCGGGTTTATTATGACTTGCAGACTTTTATAGAAGAGGGGGTGTTTATTTTTCCCGCGGTGGAAGAGCTGGAGGGTGTAAGGCTTCCGGCATCGAATGAAATTACAGAGCAGAGAATAACAGGAATAAAAGAACTGCTTCATGGGAAGTTTAAAGCTGCAGTTTTTACCGGAGCCTCGTTTTTACAGTCCGTACCCGAAAGAAAAGCATTTGAGGGGTCAATATTTAAATTAGGGAAAGGTGAAGAAATAAAGCTGGTGGAACTGGTAGAAAACCTTATCAGGTCAGGTTTCACCATGGAGGCTTTTGTTGAAAAAAAAGGTGAAGTGTCGGTTCGAGGCGGAATCCTTGATGTTTTTCCGTTCACAGAAGAACATCCGGTAAGAGTAGATTTCTTGGGAGATACAATAGAGACAATAAAGATCTTTGATCTTGTAACGCAAAAATCCATAAAGGAACAGGAGAAAGTAATAATATACCCTGCCGGTGAAAGTGGTTTTCCGGAAGGCGAGTTACTCAAATATCTCCCTCCGGATTCAATTATTTACATGGAAGAGCAGATCTTCGAAGATACAAAAATACCACGGGTGAAGGGGTTTTCATGCATTTTCAATGTTCATTTCAACAAGGCAGATATAGTTTTTAATGTAAAAAGTAATCCTTCCTCAAACGGTGACGTAAGTCTTGCAATTTCCGGGCTGGAAAAACTAAAAGAAAACGGGACGGAGGTGTTCCTGTTATTTAACAGCTTGGGAGAAAAAGAAAGATTTGCCGAGATACTTTTAGACAGCAAGAGCTCTTTTACCGGAGTATATCTTGACGGTTCCTTGCAGACAGGTTTCAATTTTACCGATGCCGGGGTTTGCTTTATCACCGATAATGAAATCTTTGGCCGGTATGCAAACGTAAGACCGGCGGCCAGAAGGAGAAAACGCTTTTTTAAGGACGGAACCCCGGTTAAAAGTGTATTTGAAATTAACACCGGTGAAATAGTTGTACATGAAAATTACGGTATTGCGAAGTTCTTGGGACTGCACAGTATAAATGTAGCCGGCGCAAAAAAAGATTTTGTAACACTGGAATATTTAAACAATGACAAACTCTATGTGCCGGTCGAAGATATAAATAAAATCCAAAAGTACGTGGGTTTTGAAGAGAAACCCGTGCTTTCCAATCTGGGAACTTCTCAATGGGAAAAGGCTAAAGAAAAAGCAAAGGAAGATGTAAAAAAGATGGCAACGGATCTTCTGGAGCTTTACGCGGTAAGAGAAACTTTAAAAGGTTACAGTTTTTCCAGGGATACAGAATGGCAGAAGGAATTCGAAGGTTCCTTCATGTATGAGGAAACAAAAGATCAGCTTCGTTCCGTTAAGGAAGTAAAAGATGACATGGAAAAAGGAAGGCCGATAGACAGGCTGGTCTGCGGAGATGTCGGTTTCGGCAAGACTGAAGTAGCGCTTCGAGCTGCTTTTAAATGCGCTATGGACGGGAAACAAACGGCGTTTGTCTGTCCTACAACTATTCTTGCCGAGCAGCATTACAATACTTTTAAAGAAAGAATGGCGGATTACCCAGTGAGTATCGGAATGCTTTCAAGGTTTGGCAGTAAGAAAGAACATACAAAGACAATAGCTAAATTAAAAACAGGCGGAGTGGATATAGTAATCGGGACGCACCGGCTGCTGCAGGATGATATTTGTTTTAAGGACCTTGGAATGATAATACTGGATGACGAACAAAAATTTGGGGTGGCGCAGAAAGAAAAGTTAAAAAAAATAAAACAAAGCGTTTATTGTCTTAGTCTGTCTGCAACTCCGATCCCGCGGACTCTTTATCTTTCGCTTTCCGGGATAAGAGAAATAAGTAATATTAATACCCCTCCGGCGGGCAGAATGCCTATACAGACCTATATTATTGAATATAACGAAAAACTTATTAAGGGAGCGATATTAAAGGAGCTAAAACGGGGCGGAGAAGTTTACTATGTCTACAACCAGGTTAAAACTATAAAACGGGCGGCTGCCAGGCTGGCGAGGCTGGTACCTGAGGCAAAAATAGCCGTGGCTCACGGACAGCTTCCCGGGCCGGAACTTGAAAAAATAATGAGGGATTTCTACAAGAAAAAATATAATGTGCTGGTCTGCTCTACTATAATTGAAGCCGGATTGGATAATCCTTCCGCAAATACTATAATAATAGAAAATGCGGATGATCTCGGGTTGTCCCAGCTTTATCAGCTCAGGGGAAGGGTGGGGAGAAGCAGAGTACAGGCCTACGCCTATTTTACCTATCCTGTAAAAAGAGCTCTTTCCGAGACAGCTATGAAAAGGCTTAATGCAATAGAAGAGTGCGATGAACTGTCCATGGGTTATTCTATCGCCATGAAGGATCTTGAGATACGCGGGGCCGGAAATATTTTAGGGAGAGAACAGCACGGGCAGATAGGTAAGGTGGGACTGGAATTATACATGAAACTCTTAAAGGAAGCGGTTAACTCGGCAAAGGGGCTTCCGGAAATAATGGCAGAAGAAAATATAGAGATAGATATAAAGATCAACGCCTATCTGCCGGAGTATTATGTAAAGGACTCGTTCCTTAAAATAAATATCTATAAAGATATGATGGGCGCGGAGACTCCGGAAGAGACGGAAAAAATAAAAGAAGAACTGCTCGACAGGTTCGGAAAACTTCCGCTTGAGACAGAAAATTTGCTTAAGATAGTTAAAATAAGGATAGCGGCAAAAATATTGGATATAACCTCTATCAGGGAGGAAGGCAATAGTATTCATTTTGAGATGAAAAAAGACGGGCGAGGTTCTTTTAAAACCTCACCCTCCGATAAACTGAACGATGCGTTAAATTACTTTACAAAGTTTGCTGATATCAGATCCCTCAAGTAAAACCTACAACGATTTAATCTCTTCGAAAGATCCGCCCTATATCACTGGCGGAAATGGAATCGAAACCCGAAATTCCTTTTTAAATTTCGGGTTAAAAACTCATAGAAACGCCGGCTGAGGCGCCGAATATCTTAAAGTTATATTTTACGTAATCCTGGTATTTCATATTGGAATCCGCCGCCATATAAGATAGGCCCGCAACTAAATTAAAATTCTTGTCTATCGGATACTTTAGGGAGATTCCTATTGCATTTTCCAGATCACTTTGATTATCCGAGGTATAAGCTCCGCTGCTGTCTCTTGCTTTTCTCAGTTTATAGTTCCTGAAAAGTATCTGGTAGAAAAGGGCAGCGTTTAAGTCACCGATAAGATTAAATGAATAATAAGGTTTAAAAGCCAGACTTCCAAAAGCATAGTATTCGCCGGTGAATACCAGGTTAGTACTGTCATAAATACTGCCGTTTGAGGCGTAGAGAGAATAATCAATGTCCAATCCCGCCATAGTTCCCTGCGAAACAGGCATTTGCGCCGAAAGAGTGACATAATGCGCGGTATCAAGCCGGATAGTGTCAGAAATCTCGCCGTTCGAGGTTCTGGTATAAGCATCCAGATAATTCTTGCAGACCAGATTGTAAGTCAACTCGGCAAAAACAGGAGCAATTACGGTCTTATAGTCAACCGTAAAAGCCACCGCATTAAAATCCTTCGGTTTAAATTCTTTGCCATCGGTGATGGTTACACTTGCAGCGCCCAGCGAAGTGTAGTTAGGATATTTTCTTTGATAGTATTTTGCCCCGAACATTAAAGGGAGGGGTTTGTCGTTAAAGAAAAAGTTGTAAGATACCGAGCCGGAAACTCCAATGTCATACAGATCGTAGAGTCCTTTTCCGAACGGCTCGTCCTTCGTCTCCATATTAAAATTGTATTTGGTGTCAAAGGACACCTTACCTTCCAGTTCTTTGCTGAATTTGTGTTTGTAAGCAACTGACCCGAGGTTGTTCATTCTCTTTAAAAAAAGTGTTTCTTCTTCAATAACCCTTTCGCTCAGGGAAACATTTATATTGAAGACGGGGAGGATATAGTCGGTTTCGGAAAGTTTCATTGCAGGCATAAAAAAAATCCAGCCTGAACCGGCATATCCGCCGCTGCTTTCTAAGACCGAAGAATAAGCCATCCGGATATCGGCGTCGAAGAGAGGGATGAGCTTGAACTCCGCTTTGGCGGTGGAAACCAGGAGCAATACAGCTAAAACAGCAGATAACTTTTTCATTGAAATCCTCCGGTAAAAAATAAATTACAAACTACAAATGACAAATTACAATATAAGGTGTTATATGTAAACTTCCTAATATTGTAATTCGTGATTTGTACTTCTTATTTCTATGCCAACTTACAATTTACTTTGTATTAAAATAGGTGGCTGAATATTTCAGGAATTATTAAAAGATCAATAGAGCGCGTGTTAAATTCCGTAGCTTTGTAGATAATCTCCCAGTTAAGATTGGGCTTGCTTAAAGTTTCCGCATATTTGTCAAGAGTCAGAGGCTGTACGATGCCGGCATCATCTACATAATACCGGTAGGTTTCAAGAAAAGTATTATCTGCAAAGGTTGTTTTGATCAGGAAAGCATTGTCCGAAGTAATGCTCGGCGTTACCGTGTAGGGCAATGCCGGATCCGTTGACGTAACCGTTGTAGTAACGGCGCCCAAAGGATTATTATCGGTATAGGTTTCCACAAAACCGGCGGAATAATCATGCGACCATTTCTGATTATTGTTTATTTTAAAAGTCTCATTAAACGGCTGTTCAAACGCTGAACTGGCGCTGTTCCAGCTCGGATCAGAAAGGCCCACTTCGTTTAGAATCACATCTCCGTGGGGATTTCTTATAGCCGCAGTTTCTGTTCTCAACCAGTAATCAGGAGTGTTGTTTTTCAGGGTTATCCCATTAACACTGTCTCTTATCGCAGTTTTAACATCCATGTATTTTTCAGGAAGATCTTTGTTAAAGGTATCATTTATCTCAAAAGAAGAAATACCCGCATCCGGTCCGCCTTCTCTTTTTGTAATATTAAGCAGCTGGAGCATGTTTGGCAATGGACGAAGTACATAGTTATCGGTCCTGACTCTAAAACCGTGCATGTCTACTGCGGTCTTGCCCAGCTGAATATCAGAAATTCTTTCTAAGAGGTCCTGTTTATCTTCCAGATTGGACCTGTCTTTTAAATCCGCAAGGTCGCTCCTTAATTCCTTCATTTCTTTTGTTTCTTTTTCTATATCTACACCGGCAAGGTTTGCCGCCGGCGCGCCGAGGGCCGGAGCCCCTCTTTGGGAAACTTCGAAATTCTCTCTCGCGCCCAAAATTTCGGCAGGGTCCATCTGTCTCGGATTTTCCATTAACCCGTCTCTGAAAGCTGCTCTTTCATTTTCTCTGACAAATATTTGTTTTTCGTTAAGCAGTTCGGAGATCGCTACGATACCTTCCAGAACCTGAAGTTCGGTAGCTTCTGCGGTTGTTCCCATTATAAATTCGGTTCCCTTAACGGCGGCAATGATCTTTGGAGAAGCAACATCAAAAGAGCCGCCTTCGTTTAATTTTGTAACTTTAGCTTTGACTCCGCCGAAAAGCAGCTTGAGCGAGGAGTTCTGTTTTTGCACGGTGCATTGAATCCTAAAAAGATCCAGGAGAGAGTTCTCTTTAATCCTTATAGTTGTCCCCTCCGCAAAAAGGAGTTCGACTTTACCGTTCTTCGTCCTTATCTTATCGCTTGTGTTAAGCTCCTGGTTTAGGGCGGCGGCTTTCCAATCAGCGCCGGAAATAGAACAATCCACTTCACCCGAAAGCGCAGATATCTTAAGCATCGAATCTGCGGAAAGTGAACCGAGAAAAACAAAAAGAATTGAAAATACCGTTGTTAGTTTCTTCATAGTGCCTCCGTATAAACTAATAATATTCATAACGAATTATAACATAAAATACAGGTTTTTCAACTTCAAATTGGGTGAATAACCGCACAAAAATAGTGTAAAATCCAATACATTGCATATATTGGAAATTCCAAGTATACACCGTGTCTGTAATTTTGTTATACTATGAATACAAATATGATGAAAAAAGTGCAAGCAAAAAGTAATTTAAGATCCGGAGTGCCCGGTTTTGATAAAATGTTCAATAAAAACCTGGTAAAAGGCAGTATTATACTATTGGCAGGACAATCCGGGACCGGAAAGACATTGTTTGGGCTTCAATTTTTAAAGGCAGGGTTGGAAGAGAATGAAAAATGTATTTATGTCTCCTTGACGGAAGACCCTTTCCGCACGCTTAAATATTTCAAAGATCTTGATATTAACTGGAATAAATACATAGAGAATAAAAAGTTGATCTTGATACGGTCTCATATTTCAAAAATAAGCGGGCTCTTAAGGGAATTAAACAAAATTTTTAGGAAAAATGATAATTGCAGGCTTGTAATAGACGGCTTTCCTGAGATACCTGATACTTGCAGGAATAATAAAATTAAAGTTTGTGCAGAACTTATAATCAATGAAATCAAAAAATTTAATATATCATCCGTATTAACTTCAAATATTCATTACGATCAAAAGGATTATGGTATCAGCAATCTTTTTTTGCCTCCTCTTTCGGATATCGTTGTTCTGGTGGAGCAGGATAAAGCCGAAGATAATTCCATAAGAATGATCAGAGTGTTAAAGGCAAAAGGAATGCTGTATGATCCCAGGGCAAGAGAATTGAATATTAATGAGTCGGGCATAAAAATAAAAACCAGAATAAATAATAATAAAAATATAATTTTGCGTGAATCAAAGTTATCGAAAGTTACAGTTTCAATGTCGCTCATGAATATTTTTAAAGAGGCAATAAAAGAATTTAATGATGTTTATTCGGATGTGAAGATACTAACAACTCCTTTTATTGATCTGGAAAAATCCGAAAATGATATTTTTAATGAAAAAGCTGATGTGGATATTGTAACCATTGGTATAAATCAGGTGCAAAAATACGTTAAAAAAGATCTGCTTATGCCTTTGGAAGGACTAGCAAACAAATCTATTTATTTTGATAAAGCAGTTGAAGCCTGCAGTTATAAGGACGTATTGTACGGTGTTCCGGATGACATTTCCTCTACTTGCCTGTTTTACAGAAAAGACCTGCTGCAAAAATATCAATGTGAAGTTCCTCGTTGCTGGAAAGAGGTTGTTGAAACTTCAAAGTATATCATGGGGAAAGAAAATGATCCGGCACTTAAAGGTTTATTGTTCTATGCTGATGATTCAAAATCTCTTTTTGAATCATTCATGATATTTGTCTGGGCTAATGGCGGCAATATATATGATAAAAATGGAAAAATATCGGTCTCGAACGAAAAAATCATAGAGGCATTAACATTTATGCAGGATTTAATATGGAAGCATGAAATAGTAAATAAAGAGCTACCGTTGCTTGGCCGGGGGAAAGTAAACACGGCCTTCAGGGAAGGAAAATCAATATTTATGATAGGGCAGGCGAGTCTTTTCCGTGATATTGTTTTAAAAAATAAAATATGGATTGCCGGTGTTCCTTCTATGAGTGAATCAAAAAGTGGAGCAGGCTCATTATCCGGCAGGGTATTTGTTGTCCGTAAAAATGCAAAGTACCCGGTTTCCGCGCAAAAAGTTTTAAAGTTTATTGCAGATAAAAAAACAGCACACCAATTTGAAATCAAAGGCGGATATCCGTTTCCTTCAATAGTTGAATTCTGGTCAGACAGTAAAATATTGCGGCAAAAACCCTATTACAGTGAAGCAGCAAATATATTGAGAGATGTGAAATGTCTTCCGCTTGAAATAGAAAATGTGGAATTAGTATCTCTGCTTGTAAAAAACAGAATATTTCCGGTTATGAGGATGAAAAAAACACCCAAGGACGCGTTAAATTTACTGGAAAAAGATCTGAAAAAAATCAAAAAACATAAAGTATATGAAAAAATAACAGAAAATATTATGCAGTATGTCGATTGGAATTTTAATAAGGATTTAACATTAAATGATATATCTAAAAACATGAAATTGAGTGTTAATTATATAGAAAAAATATTCAAGTATGAGACCGGAATGACAGTAATAGAATATATAGTCAAAAAAAGGATTGAAAAAGCAAAAGACTTGTTAAAGGATGTAAGATACAATATTGGTGAAGTGGCTGTAAAGGTCGGATATCCCGATATTACATATTTTGGTAAATTATTCAAAAAGCATACAGACAAAACCCCTTCCGAATATAGATTATATTAATAGTCAGAAAAATAACTAATATATAACAAATATGACTATTATAATAGTGTTTTCTCCTATTGCCTAAAATACGAAATTTGAATATACTTATCATAATAATTATGAAACCGAAAGGGTAAACCCATCGTAAGGTGGGGGCGCAAAACCAAAGGTCCGGCACATGCTTTAAGAGAATGCTGAAAGTAAGGCTAACGAGATTGGGTAGAAAAGTTCACACTTATAGCAGAAAAACTTAAGTAAATCATGTGACGGATAGCCGGGTTGCCGACTCGCTTAGGAGTGATTAATTGCCTGAACGGGCCTCTTTTAGAAAGAAGCAAGGAGGAACGATGCGTGCTTGGTGCTGTAAACGCAAGCTAAATAAAAATAACTCGAGATCTTGTAGCTGCCTGATTTCCTCCAAGAACTGGCGGGCAAGACATCAGGATGGCTCGATTCCCTCCATAGAGATTGGCGGGCTCAAGAATCGAGCAACTACTGTTATTTTTCTTGTTTTTTTCCTATCAACCCCACTTCTTTCCGGCACCGGAACAGAAAGCTTACAATTCCTAAAAATAAAACCTTCAGCTAGAGTAGCAAGTATTGGAGACGGGTATGCAGGATTAGCTGATGATTCTAATGCTTCGTTTTATAACCCCGCAGGTCTGGCCAGATTAACAACTCCGGAAATATCCCTCATGCATTTGGCATACATAGGTGAAACCGGCTACGAGTACGCTGCAGGCGTGATCCCTGCCGGAAAAAATATGACACTTGGAGCTTATGTGATTTATCTTAACTATGGGAGTATAACCAAAACAACTGAAGATACTTCGGGAGTATATTCCGGAACAGCTGGAGCTTTTAACCCGAATAATATAGCAGGCGGTCTTTCGATTGGATATAAATTAGGAGAAAGTTTAAATGTTGGAGCCGGTTTGAAATATGCTTCAGAGGATATCGACGGAAGCAGTGTAAACGGGATAATGGGAGATGTCGGAATATTATATAGAATAGAGGGAGTAGGTATCGGAGCATCACTAAGCAATATCGGAGGAAACGTCGGATCAGATGTCTCTCCGATGCTGGCAAGATTAGGATTGTCCGCGAAACTTTCAATAATGAGCGATGATGACCTGACAGTAGCCTTAGGCGGAAGTTATATATTAGCAAGTTCAAAAACAGTAGAAAGTTTCGGCGCTGAGTATTGCTATGATAATTTTGTAAGCGTCCGCGGAAGCTATGGGATTGGCTATGACGTAAATAATGTAAACGTAGGAGCCGGAGTAAAACAAAACCTGGACGGAATGATCTGCAGTCTTGATTACAACTTCAGTTTATTCGGAGATTTGGGAAGTGCGCATAGAGTGTCAGTGGCAGTGAAGTTCGGAGAAGAAACGAAACAAAGCAAGAAAAGCAGTGGAAGCAGAAGAAGCAAAAGCAGTAAGTACAGGAAATAAAGAGAAAGCTTGAGCAACGACCGGTAGTTTGGTCGGTGCAAAATCTGCCATGCTTTAGGGCGGAAACACAATAGATAAACAAAAAAAGGAAAAGAGTATGCTTAAAAAAATAGAACAACTTTTTAAATCAACAAGATTGCCTTCTCTTCTTTTCCTATTCTTGCTTCCTTTGCTTTGTTACTCGGATGATTGGTTAAACCCGCTTCACGATGTAACTCACACCGGGAAAAGCTCGGATATAATAGTTCCACCGTTTGATTTAAAGATTAAATACAGAGAGACAGTAACAACAAATAATTACTGTGGATCAATTGTTACGATAACCGGTTTTGGCTACCCTGTATGTAAAGGTAATAATCTTTCAATAATGTGGGGATGGGGCAACGGAATCTGCGGTTATGAATTAAATACAATGAGAAGGCTCTGGTATAACCCAGACGGGACGTGGGGATCCGATACTTATCCGTGCATAGGCGGGGAAAACAATCAGTATGTATTTGCCGGCTTAGGTCACGGGGGATGGTATCAATGGGATATTCAGACAGGAGGTCTTGCAAGAAGCTGGCAGCATATGCCTGTTCACAGAGGCAGCAGTGTTTTCTATAACGGATTTTTTTACGGCATATACGGTCTTGATGACGGGAATTCTCAAGCTATCACCTGCGGGGCTCCTTATCCGGTTGAAGATTATTCCACTTCTCAGGGACTTTATAAATGGATAAGGGACGCTGCACAGGAGGCCTACAGTACACAACCGTTTAAATTGGAGGCTCCTTTTTCCGGTTATTTTAATGTTCCGAATGCGTATATTTGTATTCCTTGTGTTGCCGAGGATACCGTATATTACTCATGGTACGGACATCTTCACGCGGTTGACAGAGAGACCGGAAACAGCAAATTTGAAGTTGGCAAACCCGATCAATTTATGCCTTCGTTTTGTTATGAGAACGGAAAGATTTATTGCACAGGAACAGAAGGTGGAAATACTTACAGAGGCAGTATAAATTATCAGGGTATATTGTATTGTTTGGACGCAAAAACAGGTAATGAAATATGGCGTTATAACTACGCAGAAGGATTGAAGTTATATGACTATAGTATTCCTTTTGTTAATTGTGTATATCCGGCCATCAATCTTGTACATTCGGTGTCATCACAGCCTATAGTAGCTGACGGCGTAGTGTATTTTGGCAGTAAAGACGGGTACTTTTTTGCAGTAAATGCAGCTACGGGAGAGTTGAAATGGAAAACGAGAACGGAAGGGAAATTTAGTTATGTTCAGACCTCGTGTATTTCCGGAAATACCGTATATTTTACTACCTGGAACAAAGGAGTGCTGTATGCGTGCAATAAAGATACCGGAGAGATAGTCTGGAGATTCTATAATCCCGATAATGTAGATTTTGGGCCTGTCATAATTGCGAATAATAAATTAATAGTTACCGGAAAATACGGATATGTATATATTTTTGAAGAGGCGAGTATAAATGCCGGTTTAATACAGTCGCCAAAAGTAACATTGCCAACCATTGTTAAAAGAGGAGAAAGTTTTAATATAAAATGCAAAGCATCGCCTTCAGTATCCGGATGGACGGCCGGTTTAAAAAAATTAAACACCACGGTTAATCTTACTGTAACCGCAAGTTATGATACGAGCAAGGCATTATGGAATATAACGGCAGCTGTTCCGGGAAGCGCGTATGAAGATATGTACGATTTATATGTGAGTTATTCCGGCGGTAATGATACTTCGGTAAATTCCGTCAAGGTTATAAAAGAGATAAAAAGCGACTATTATTTTATACATATATCTGCGCCGACGCACGGAATGGGAAAAAGTGATTTAAATACAATGCTTGACAACATAAAGCTGATTAATCCTGAGTTTGTAATAATAACAGGAAATATTTTAGGATCAAGCAGTGAGAGTAACTTTCAGTATTTGACTGAAACATTAAGAAAATATAATGTGCCTGTGTATATGGTGCCTGGAGATACGGATTGTTCCGGTCCTGCTGATTCAAACAGTCATAAATTATGGGAAAGCAGCATAGGTGCGAGGTATTTTAGTTTCAGCTACGGTGATCATAAGTATGTCGGTGTTGATACAACTGACGATAGCGGAAAAATTGGAAGTAAACAGATGGACTTTGTGAATAGTGAACTGCAAGGCGGATATAGTTTCAAAGGAATATTTTACAACAGGGATGATAATAATCAGATACCGGTGATATGTGATAATTTAGGCGTAAATGCCGCGTTAAGTTTTGCCGCTAATGCCAATACGAGTACAGGTGTTACCCCGACAATTTATTTAAAAACAACAAGCTCATGCCAGATATCCGGAAATACAAATAGCGGATATCTTAGAATTATTAAGGTTTCCAATAACAGAATGCCGTCGTATAATTTAAATTACTTATATTATTTTGGCGCATACAAGCCTGTAGTGGAAAGTATTTTATCGCCTTTGTATGACGGGACATCTTCTCCTGAAGGAGAAGCGAAGGCAAAGACCGCGAAGTTTTTAAATCATACTGTGGATATTTTAAATAATTGCAGATTAGATTTTGTGCTGCCGGTTTCAGGGTCATATATAACGCATCCCGGGGAGATATTAAGTATAATAAACAGGGGTGACGGATATTATAATGTTTCTGTTAAATATTCTTCGGATAAAGGAGTAGATTGGTCGAACCCATATATAATGTTCGTAAATGCCGGAATTTCCGGAACTTCTACAGTCGTGTATTGCAGTGATATTACATTAAAGAATGAATTATCCATGTATTCTGTTGAGAGTCTTTCGGATACTCCTATGCGCGAGTATGTCAAAGCCGGAAGAACGTATTTAAGGATATTTACAGCGGATGGTATCTGGCCTTCGTTTAAAATAAATCAGAAAGGAAGCATGGATTTTCTTGCCGGAGATACAGAGAAGCTTGATAGTACAGGGCTGGTTTACAGGGGATATTATGATGTTGTAAAAGATAACGGGAAAGAATACATAGACGGGGATGCCAAAACGGATGTACTGTCAGCGGGAAAGATTATATCTCCTGAAATAGGTAATATTATCAGGATAAAAACAGAAACACCGACACCATATATGAAATATTGCACATATCCTTCCGGCGGGACGGGAATTTCTGTTATGGGAGAAGCTGTAGTAAATGAACAAGTGGATTATTATTCGGCTTATATTAAAACTGTTTATGTGGAGCGTAAAACACTGCCTTTAGGAGATTGGCAGTCAGTATATGTAGGAACAAACAATTGTACTTGGAAGGATACGACAGCGGTATCAGGTACAACCTACAGGTATAGAATGGCCTTAGCCGATGCATTAGGCACAATGAGTCAATATACCGATGAATATGAAGCAACAATGGGAGGTCCTGCTATTTCAGGTACTTCCGCGGTGACTACAACAAATACAGCCGTAATATCCTGGACAACAAATATAGCAAGTACAAGCCAGGTGGAATACGCTGTTTATTGCCCGACAGGTTACTATTCAGTTAATAATACTTATGGAGATGTATCAAGATGGTCGGATCTGTTTGTATCTCCGGAGTACAGTACTCCGGTAACTACCCATTTGGTGACCTTAACCGGATTAAATCTTTCAACGAAATACGGGTACCGTGTAATCTCAAAAGACGCGTCCGGATATGTAAATAGTTATGGAAGCAAGAAGTATCCGTTTTTATATTTTACAACAGCCGGGAATTCAACTACCGCTGTAGGAATGGAGGGAGATACCAGCCCGTCTTGTGTATTTCCGGGAGATATAAGCAAAATTACAATATACGGACTGGATGGTACAGGAAAAAGAACATCATTTCCCTGGAATTCGGTTATGACTTACGAGGTGACTGCCGGCGGCGGAGCAGTAGATCCTTCATCTACGACAAATTCATATTTCACGCAATTAATAACAGGACCAAATGAAGGAGTAAATACAATAAGAGTCATAAAAACATCAGGAACAAAACTTACATGTTTAGTAAATGTAACGGCTGCTGTTCCTGACCATTATAAATTTGTAACGCCTTTGACCGTAAAAGCGGGCGCGATGGCAAATATTACAATTACCGCGTACAGTGATGTTGCTGAGACGGTAATATTGCCCGTAGTGAGCACTAATATAAAAATAGGTTTAAAAGCAATGATGGGGGATGTTCCGACAAATCCCGCCGGTGCGGAATTACTCAGCCCGAGTATAGGGCTCAGTAACGGAACAATGACAGATCTTTTCGGATATACAAAAGTCGAGACCGCGGGGATCAGAATTAAAGCGGTGGATATAAAAGGAAAAACAGGATTAAGCGATGTAATAACTGTAATAGCGGATGATACAAAACCTTCAAAAGTAGAAGGTACGCCTTCCAAGGAACAGGCCGCCGCGGGGGAGGTAGTTACAATAAGAGGGAAGGTGCTTGATATATATGGTAACCAAATAAAAACAAGCGGGACGGTAATAACTTTTGCAGTTACACAAGGAACCGGAACTTTAAGTTTGAGTACGGCGGTAACGAATACAAACGGGGAAGCAGCTGTTACACTTACCATAAACGCGAACGAAGTAAATTCTGTTCAGGTTAGCAGCGGTAGTTTAATAAAGAGTAATGTTATTGTAAGAGCAAATACCATTTCCAGCATAGGCTTAACACCTGAAACGATAAGTTTAAAAGCGGGAACAAGATGCAATATTTTAATTGAGCCGAAAGACGGAAGTAATAATCCTGTGGCGGGTCTGAAATTAAATGTAAAAATCACAGCCGGAGGAGGAAATTTAGGATTGGATTTTGTGGTGACCGATGAAACAGGAAAAGCAAGCGTTAGTTATGTTGGTAATACGGTTTTGGTGTTAAATACAATCAAAGTGGAAACAACAGATACTCTTGTGTTTGCGCAAACTGATATAACAACAATAGCCGGAGACACAGATCATTATACTGTCAGTGTTCCTTCACCGGTAAATATTAATACGAATTTCACGGCTGCAATTACGGCAAAAGACAGATATGAAAATACTTCGGCCGCGAACAGCAGTATTAATATAGCTCCTGTCATGTATGATTCCGTATCTTCACCGGCTGCAGGATCATTAAGTGTTGTTTCGGGAACATTGTCATCCGGAACGATAACAATTACGAATGAAACTTATAATAAAGCGGAGAAAATAAAAATACGCGTAACTGACAATAATAATGTTATAAGTTACAGCGATACCGCGGATGTGAGAGCCGGAACTGTTTCAACGATTGAAACAGTATTCAGAAAACCCTGGACATTCGGGACTGCGAATATAATATTGAAAGACTGTTCGACAAGTATCGCGACTGGAGCATCTTTAGAATTAATGTCATTTTTAAAGGACGCGAGCGGGAATCCGGTGGGCAGCACTAATGTGACATACACTAAAAATATCGGTACACTTTCAAGCACGGTATTGACAACAGACAGCATGGGATTAGCCAGAAATACTTATACAAGCGCAGCGGGAACCGGAAATATAACATTAAGCAGCGGAGTGTGCAGCAGTACCGTCTCAATAACCGGATTGGCTCCCGCGCAGATTACAGAGCCATCTAACCCGGTAATAACAAACCTGAGCAGTTCTACCAATGAGTTTTATCCGCAGTTAAAAGACGGTTCCGGCAATCCCATCTCTTATGGAACAGTTAATTATACTAAACTAAGCGGTACGGGAACCATAGCAACTTATAATCCGGCTCCATTAAATAAGACTTCGACTTCTACAACAACTTTATCATCATATATTACTGATAACAATGGGAAGTTGCATCTTGGACTTTCCGATATGAGCTATGGATCAACAACTGTGGTTTCATTGTCTGCCGGTTCCGGCACTATAACACATATCTTAACAATTACAAGATTAGGGTATAGTTTGGTTAACACAACAGCGCAGCCCGCGGGTTTATGCGGTCAAAGTTTACAGTTAAGTGCGAGAGTAACAAATTCTTCAGGTCAGGGTGTAAACGGGCAGACTGTTAATTTTACGGTAGCCGGCGGCGGAGGAGGTTTAGACAACTCCAGTGCCGTAACTGATAGTTCCGGAACTGTAACGGTGAATTTAACATTAGGAGCTAATGAAGGATCCAATATAGTAAATGCGGAATTTCAGGGAATTGTTACTTCTGTATTTTTAACAGGAGTAAAAATAGGAAATATTACGCTTACCTGTGATGATTCGATAATGCCGAATACAGCAGCTGTTTTAAAAGCAAAGATATTTGATCTTTTAGGAAACCCTGTACTTTTTTCAGGTTTTACGATTAACTTTTCAAAAGTGTCCGGGGGAGGTTCTTTAAGCGCGAGTAACGCGGCGACAACTTCAACGGGAGAAGCAACGATTCAATATACCGCGGGAGGAACTCCGGGAGCAGTAGCTTTAAGCGCGTCAGCCGCGGGAGTTACGGGAACTGCCGGTTTAAATGTAGTCAGCGCGGGAAGCCTTGAATTAAGCGCATATCCGGTAATATTGTTGAATAATTCCGGAAGTTCGGATATTACCGCAATTTTGAGAGACAGCAGCGGGTATCCTGTTAAAGGAGGCACAGTTTCATTTAGCGTAGTAAGCGGGACAGGCAGTTTTAGTTCTGCATCAGGTATATCAGATGCATTTGGAGTTGTAACAACAAGGTATCAAAGTGTTACCGCTTCGGGAAATAATACAATCAGGGCAGCTTGTTCTTCCGTAACTAAAGATATTACAATACAGAGTATAAGTTCCCTGCCTGCAGGGGCAAAATTAAAATTAGTTGCGCCTTCATCTCTGCAAACAACAACTTCTACTTCGCTTAACATTCTGGAAAAAGATATATACGCCCGGGTAACGGACGGAACCGGTGCCGCGATAGGCGTGGCAACTACTCCGGTAACGTTTATTGCGGGTTCCGGAACCAGTTTTAAAAAATACGCCTCCTCGACCTGGTCATCCGTTACAACGATAACTTCGGCAACGGATGTTTTGGGAAAAGCGGATTTTACCGGTGCCGGGGCTACGTATCTTTATTTTTATCCTGTAATAGGGCAGAATACAATTACAGCCGTCTCCGGAGGATTGATTTCAGGTACTGTAAATATTCTGGGAACTTCAACGAGCCCTTATATACTTCAATTAGCTTCAGATCCTTCCAGTGTAAAATTAAACAGCAGCAGTATAATAACCGCGAAGCTGACCTCGGGTTCGGTTGCTGTTAAGGATAAACCGGTTAACTTCAGTCTGGGCGGAGCAGGTTCTTTATCGTCGACATTGGCAACAACGGATATTAATGGAGAGGCAAGAGTTGTTTTATACTCTTTTAACAGTGCTGATATAAATTATGTTGTTAATGCAAATAGCACGGACAATTTAAACGCTTCAGTATATTCCCAGTTAACGGTGCCGACGGGAAAATCTACTGTGGAAAGTTTTATGCTGGAGACAGCATCTTCATCTTTGATAAATCAGCCGTTTGTCGTGAAAATAAAAGCGTTGGATATAAACGGGGCGCCCGCGGTATTATCCGGCTCGGTTCCGGTAACATTGAGCGCGGTATTAGCCGGTGATGAAGTAACTCCGGGGAGCGGGAGTTTAAGTCAGACAACGGCAGTTATAACAAATAACGCGGACAGCTCGGTAACGATATCAATAACATACACTGCGGCGGAAAATATTAAAATAAAAATCAGCGGAGCCGGAAAGAATAGCTTAAGCGGTAAAATCTCATTTACCCTGTCGGCATCAAGCATGACGCTTACAACTCTTCCGAAATCATGCCTGGCGGGTCAGATGGTTGTTGTGGAAGGAATAGTAAAGGATGCCGGGGGCCGGGGTGTTTATAACAACAACGTAACTTTAACATCAACGGCAGGAACATTGAATATTTTGAATTGCACAAGTGATTCTGACGGTAAATTCAGCGCATTATTGACATCTCCAAGCAGTGTAACAACAACTGTAGTTTCAGCGGCATCAAGCGCAATAGCTGCGACCACAATTTTAACAACTACATCAGCAAGCGGTATTGCGTCTTATGAAGTAACCGCCCCTGCTATAGCTGACATTGGAGGGTTTTCATTATACATAAGAGCGAGGGATAGCAGTGGAAATACAGTGCAATGCTCACCTACGGTTGGGCTGACTGTAATTACAGGAACAGGCACACTGGGGATAATAAATGTAAGAATAATAGATGGTACAATGACATTTACCAATACGTACAGCAAGGTGGAAAATCCTGTGGCAATAAGAGTAATAGATGGTAATAATAAGCTGGGAACATCGGGTGTCATAAATATGGCAAACAGCATGCCCATTGTCACAATTATAACCCCGTCCCCCGCAACAAACCTTCAAATAAATACAATAACAATAACGGGGCAAAACTTCTACGCCGGTACTTCCAGTTCCTGTGTCACTGCAGTAAAAATCAGATTGGGGACAGACACCGGCTTATCCGGCTGGACATGTATTTCTGACAGCGTAATAAACAGCGCGGTAGTTCCGTTAAAAACGAAAGCCGGAACGTATGATGTGATAGTTGCCTCAACCCAGGGAAGCAATACAAATTCAACAGGGAAGTTAATATTAACAACAACAGCGCCGGCTATAACAACAATAACCCCGAACACAGGGACATATAGCCAGAGCGTAACATTATCGATAGCCGGTTCCGGATTCTTTGGCGGGACAAACAGCTCTGATGTGAGTAGTATAAAGGCAGAAACAACAACTATAACAACCGCATATAGTGTAGCTTCAGATACAAGTATAACCGGAGTAATAATACCGGGCACATTGTTAGCCGGAACATATAATGTTGTAGCAGCAACCGGAGGAGGAAACAGCGCAGGTGTTCCATATATAGTAACAGCTCCTTTGCCTGTAGTATCAACTATTACTACAAATACAGGAAATAATAATGTAAATAATACAATAAAGATAACAGGAAGCGGATTCTTCGGCGGAGCCGGAAGTAATTGCGTAACTATGATCCAGTTAACAGGAACTTCAACATTAACAATAACGAATACATACAGCGTAATAAGTGATACGGAGATACAAAATTCAATTATTCCGTCAGGTTTCGCAGGCGGGACGTATGATGTAAAAGTAACGACTTTAGCCGGAATAAGTTTAACAAGTGCGAATAGCAAATATACATTAGTAGGAGTAACAGCGCCTGTAATAGCAACGATAACTCCAAACACTACAGGATATAGTCAGAGTGTAACTGTGACAATAACCGGAAGCAGTTTCTACGGAGGGAAATCCTCATCGGATGTGACGGCAATTAAACTGTATACCAGCCCTACGACTACAACAATAACAGGATATAGCGTACTAAGCGATACAGCGATAAACAGTATTGTAATCCCGAATACAATAAACGCCGGAACGTATCAGATGAAAGTAACAAGCAGTATGGGAGAAGGAAGCGGAGTAGATTTTGTAGTAAATCCGCCTGCCCCTGTAGTAACAACTGTGGTTTCAAACAGCGGATACAGGCATCTGACAAACACAATAGGAATATATGGCAGCGGATTCTTTGGCGGGTTAGGATCAAACAAGGTAACAATGCTTCAGATGACGGGAGCGTCAACGGTAACAATAACAAACGCGTACAGCGTGGTAAGCGATACGGAGATACAGAATGCGGTAATAAATGCAGGAATAACAGCGGGAACATATGATGTAAGAGTCACAACAGACGGAGGAACAAATACAACCAGTGCAATAAAATATGTTGCATTGGCAGATACCACAGCGCCTACAATCGTAACGGCAGTGGTAAATACCGCCGCAGTAAATATAACATTCAGCGAGGACGTGTCGTTATCGACGGCAACAATAAAAGGGAATTACAAAGTAGCGTCACCCACGGGAGGAGCCGCTACAGACCTGACGAGCGCGACATTAACGTATGCGAATAATGTAGCGACAATAACCGGAGTTTCATATACGCAAGGGAATACATTTGCGGTAACAGTAACGGGAGTACAGGATCTTGCAGGAAATGCAATAGTAAGCGGCAATGTGGTAGCCGGAACAGTAACGATAGTGGATGTAACTGCGCCTACCGGCTGTAGTATTGTAGTGAATGGAAATGCAGTATATACAAACAGCACAAATGTAACCCTGACATTGTCTGGAACAGACAGCGGATCAGGAATGGGACAGATGCAGTTTAGTAATACCGGATTGGCCGGAAGCTGGTCAACACCTGAAGTATATGGAGCAATAAAAGTGTGGACGCTGGCAACTGTGGACGGTAGTAAGACAGTCTATGCAAAGTTTAGTGATAACGCAGGGAACTGGTCAACAGCGGTAACGGATACGATAATATTGGATGGAACCGCGCCGACAAGCTGCAGTATAAATGTTAACTCCGGAGATTCCTATACAACAAGTACAAGCGTGACATTAACGTTGTCGGCATCAGACGGGACCGGAAGCGGGTTGGTAAGCATGCAGATAAGCAATAACGGAAGCAGCTGGACTGATTATGCGTATGCGACAAGCCAGACATGGACGTTAATAGCGGGAGACGGAAGTAAGACTGTTTCTGTAAGATTTAAAGATAACGCAGGAAATTGGAGTTCGACTGCGACGGATAGTATAACACTAGATACAGCATTGCCTACAAGCTGCAGTGTAAGTATAAACGGAGGGGCGCAGTATGTGAAAAGTACGGCAGTGACATTAACATTGGCGGCAACAGCTACAGGAAGCGGTCTTGCAAGTATGAAGATAAGTAATGATGATAGCACTTGGAGCGTGTATGCATATGATACAAGTAAAGCTTGGAGCTTAAACGGAGTAACAGAGGGAAGTAAAACGGTGTATGCAAGGTTCAGCAATAATGCAGGCAACTGGACAACGACTTCAGTAACAAATGTAATAACCTTGGATACGATTGCGCCGTCAGGGACAATAATAATAAATGGAGGAGATTCTTATACCTCAGTGCCGGTGGTAAATTTAACATTAACAGCTGATGATGGAACCGGGAGCGGATTAGCGAATATGCAGTTTAGTAATACGGGATCGGCCGGAGACTGGTCTTCCGCGGAGAGTCTTAGCTCAAATAAATCCTGGCCTTTGTCATCCGGAGACGGAGAGCAAACAGTATATGTAAGATATACGGATAATGCGGGGAACAGCATGGATATAACGGATACTATAACATATGATTCAACAGGACCTGAGGGAAGTTTAATTATAAACGGCGGAGCTTCACATACAAGAAGTGCGGTTGTAACATTGGATATTTCGGCGACAGATGCTTTGAGCGGAATGAATCAAATGCAGTATAGTGAAGGCGGCACTGTCTGGTCCGGTCTGGAGGCGTATGCTGCCGGAAGCAAAGTAATAACCCTGAATAGTCAAAATGAGAATAAATTAATAAATGTCAGATATTTCGATAATGTAGGAAATACAAGTACGTGTGTACAGACAATTAAACTTGTAACAGTTAACAGACTTGTTGTACAGGCAGAAAGCGAGGCTATAGTCGGAACAACGATCAATATAAGTATTGCTGCCTATACCGATAGTACGCCGGTGACGGGATATTTGGATAAGATTAAATTTGTCTCAACAGATACAGCTTCAAGCGCGATAAATGATTATCAGTTTACCGAAACAGATTCAGGAAAAGTTACAATAAACGTTTCACTTGGTACTATAGGAAGGCAGGGCTTTAGGGTCATTGATAAAGATTTTGGCGATATTACCGGCGAGGTAACGGTGAAAGTATATCAGGCGGCGAGCGTTGATGGAACAAGCGGGACAATAATAACTAATGCTGACGGAACAAGAGTGGAAATACCGGGAGGAGCATTTAGCGGAAGTAAAAATGTGGGGTTTACAATTACCGAAAATCCTCCAAGCGCGGGAACGAGTTATAAATACAGGGATACAGTAAAGCCGATAAGCAGGGATTTTGGAGAACTCGATACAAGCACTAATCCGTGGACCTTTAAGCCTATGATCTTTGAGTGTGCAGTACCTGTGTCAATACCCTACACATCGGCTGAAATAGGCGATATAAACGAAAATAACTTGAGAATGTTTTATTATAATGAAACAACCGGCAAATATATATTGGTAGAAGGTAAGCAGGAGGTAAAGGGCGGGAAAGTAACCGCGCAGGTAAATCATTTTAGCACTTATAGAGTACTTGGGACATATGTCAGCAGTAATTTAAACAATGTGATAGCTTATCCGAATCCGTATAGCCCTAATGGCGGAGCTGACGGTAAATTAAAGTTAATCAACCTGCCCATAGATTGTACTGCGACAATATATAATATAGCCGGAGAGAAGATAAGGGAGATAAAAGAATCAGACGAAGGAAACTTGGGTTGGATGGATTGGGACGGAAAAAATGAAAGTAATGAACCGGTAGGCAGGGGTGTATATTTGTATGTGGTTATTGCGCCGGATGGTTCAAAAAAAATAGGTAAGGTAGGTTTGATAAAACCATAAAATCATACACTCTATTAAATAAAGGAAATATAAACCAATAAATAGCAATATAATCATATGAATAGCGGTCTGGTCGGATTGACAGAATATTATAATGTGTTATACTTTAGCAAGAGGAGCAAGAAAATGATAAAAGCAATAAAAATCATGATTTTTGTTGGGTTTGTCATTTTCTGTGATATTTATAGACAATCACTTGAAATTCAACGAGCGTGAGCTCGAGGGATGGATAAAATTCCAATATCGTGTATAATAGTAGGCATGGAATATAAGGTTAAGCCATTGTGTTTATCAAATATAATAGATGCTAAACTACATAAAAAATTCGCCGGAGGTTATTATGTATAAAAGTTTTTCGTTAAGATGTATGATTTCATTTTTGGTATGTGTTGGAGTTGCCTGTGTTGAGGCTAAATGTCCGGTTCCGGGAACGATTCCGGATGTTAATAAGATTAAAATCCCTGTTATAGAAAGACACTCTCCGGTAAAATCAAAAGAGCTGAAATTAACGGTGGACGGGGGAAATATCGGCGGTGTGAGAAAAAACTGGCCGGTAAGATTTGCCGTGCCTATACCAAGAGGAGAACTAAAAAGTGCAGAAAATATTTCATTAAAAACGGCCGAAGGCAAGCCGGTCTCTGTATGCGGGAAACCAACCTGTTACTGGCCTGAAGGGGAAGTAAAGTGGCTCCTTCTTGAGTTCCTATCCAATATTCCGGAATCAGGGCAGGCGGGTTACGTATTAACTTACGGAACGGATGTTAAACCCTTGAAAAGCAGTAATCTTAAAGTTGAAGAGGGTAAAGACAGTATATCGGTGTCAACAGGGGCTATTTCGTTTTCAGTTGGCAAGAAAGCGGAATTTCTGTCGGATATAAAGAAGGGTGCGACTGCTGTTACGCCAAAAGGGAAAGGCCTGGGATGTTTCTTGAATTATTCGCTATCTTCGGTAGTATCTCCTGAAGCAATGTCAGCAGATACAAGGATGAATGTTTTGCTGAGTGAAAGCGAGCCGTCAAAAGAAATACTGGGCGCTGATTTCTCGGTGGATTCGGTTAAAGTTGTAGAAAAAAATACTATTCAGGTAACAGTTGCAGTGGAAGGTAATTTCAAAACAAAAACGGTAATACATCCGGTTAAAATGTTTATTACGGCTTATGCGGATTCTCCGTTAGTGAAAATAAATCATTCTCTGATTTATGCGGGATATTCAATAAAAGATCATATAAGAAGTTACGGGCTCGATCTTCCTTTGGCAGGTTCCGAAGGAAAATCAAAAATGTCTTTTGGTATGGAAGACGGCAAACCGGTTGAAGGAATTTCTTTTGTCCAAAAAGACGATCAAAATTATATCCTTGATTCAAAACCTGCAGCAGGAAGATCTGAGGGCTGGGCTAAAACAGGAAATGTTGCAGCTGCGGTTAAAGATCTTTGGAAAACATACCCGGTTGCATTCAGTGTTGCCGGCGCAAATAATGACTTAAGGTTAAAAACGGCTTTATTTGGACCGGAAGAGGGAGCGTTTTTGGACTTAAGATATAGAACGGGTGATATATCCGCTGAATTATCGGCTCTTCGACCGTGTACAAAGGGAGCCCCGGGATATTTTGTGAGTAAATTAACCGGTAATTATGACGGTGACGGGTCCTGTGATGCCAGGGGTATTCAAAAAACCCATACAGTGATTTATAATTTTGATGTTACCAAAGAAGGTTCTCCTGATACCGGTACATTTGGAAAGGCAACGGATAAAATGCCTTTAATATTTTGCGATCCGGAATACTTCGCCTCAACCGGAGTTTACGGAATATTTCCTTCATATGAAGCGGCTCCTGAGTTCCAAAATATTAAAAATGCGGCAAGTGTTGTTTTTGACTGGGCATTTGTTACCCGGGATGTTAACAGATGGTACGGATTCATTGATTTTGGTGATATTAACGCATCCGCTAATAAGCCGGAGGGTGATACACTGCCTCATATATTTTCAGGAGGTGTCGGCTGGTGCAGCGGTAATCATTACGGTCAGGCATTCTTGTCTCATGCTTTCATGACCAATACGAGAAAATATTTTGATTTTGCCAGTACTTTTCTTCAGCATAAAGTTGATATTGATTTTGAACACATTGGCGGAGGGAAAATAGAACAAACTGATTATGGTGTTTTTACAAGGCATAATCAGGTTCACTGGAGAGGCGGCGGAGAACCCAGACAAGCGCCTATTACGGATATAATCTATTATTATTGGGCGACGGGTGATCTTGTGATTGGGGACGGACTTAAAATGGCAATTGATTGGATAAACAAGCCTGCTTATGGAAGATCCGCCATTTTAGATAAGAGCAAAATAAATATAAGCTGTAAATGCGGACCCATGAATTGGCCGGCGTTTTTAATGTGGGAAACAACGGGAGATCCAAAGTATATATGGTTTGTCAAGCCTTTTGCAAAAGCTCTGGAAGAACTTCTGGATGCCGGGATCGGAGTGAATTATGGAGCGGGATCGGTTGATATCGGTACTGACGGCAAACTGAATATTTCTAAATATGGAGAGGGAGGTCTTCCTACAAGTTATTTCTTAACTTACGATGCGTATTGTCCTCTTATCGAATACGCTAATCTTACAGGAGATAAAGATGTAGTCAGAGCTCTTTTAAAAACGGCATATGTCTTGAAAAATGCAAATGCGCTTGATTTTAGGCAATATTATGACACTGCCGACTGGTTTCTTGATTATGTTTATGGACTAACAGGAGACCGCGCGTTTTATAATTCTTTAGAACAGTATCGTTTTAATAAATTTGCAAAATTTAAAGGTATTCCAAAAGAAAGTTATACGGTCCAAAGTCTGATAGATACTATGGGCGGGGTGAGGTACGGGCTTTTTGTTCCGGATACTAATAATATGGGTCTGGTAATTACCGCGCTGAAACCGATCAGGTTTGCAATGCACGGATATCTGACCGGTAAAAGATATCCGACAGCTGTTGCAGGAAAAGATGTGGTTGTGAGCGTAATGAGCGGAAAAGATTATGCCGGTGTGAAGCTTGACGGGACAAAATCAACGGTAACCGGCGCAAATATTGTTGAGTATGAATGGACGGAAGAAGAAAAGGGTAAAGTAAAAGTATTATCGAATAAAGCAGCGGATACCATACAATTTAAGGAAGGCTTGCATTCTGTAATGCTTCGAATAAAGGATAGTAATGGTATTGAGGCCGCGGAAAAAATACAAATAACGGTTAATCCCGGAGGGGTTTTTAAATTTAATTTCGCGCCTGCCAATGTCGAATCCCCTTTGGGATATATTGTTTCCAATGAAGTGTATAGCGAAACAGCCGGCTTTGGCTGGGAAAATAAGGTTACGGTTACAAGGGGCTCCGGTTATATGAGGCCGCTTGATAATAACACCGTTGCAGTTCCTAATAAAACAAGAAATGCTTTCAAGATCAAAACTTCTGACGGTCTGTACAGGGTTTCTCTCGGAGTCGGTCATGTCTGGGGGGAAAGCGGAAACCAGCATTTGGAGTTTGAAGGCGGCAAGAAAAAGATTGATTTGACTTTGGAAAAAAATACAACTGTAAGTTTCGTTGATATACCCGTTGAGGTAAAAGGCGGTGAATTTAAGATGGAGGTAGGGGGAAAAGGGGAAGGAACAACTCATGTTGCCTACCTTTGTCTGGTGCAAAATGACAAACCCTTGGAGGAGATTAAATTTGACTCGGAAATGATAGACATTAAATCCGATTTTACATTGGCAAGGATAGCTCCGGGGGTGGATGGAAAACTTCCAAAACCTTTCAGTCCCGGTCTGAAACTTTGGAAAGAATCTGTAAAGCTTCTGAAAATACCGGTGATTGCTTCGGGTCAGCTTCCGACTATAGAAACTGACCTTGCGGAAATTCCTCCAAATTCCAAAAGAGAGATTTCTATTGATGTTGATGCTAAAAAAGTTCCCAGCTATTATAATCGCGTTTGGATAGATCTGGGGGTCTGTGCTCTTAAAGGAACAACCGGGCCGGTTTCAATAATTGTGGAAGGAAAGGAAGTATTCAGGTCTGAAGGCCTGCCTGAAAAGACAATTATGCGGATAAGAAACATAGGATATGATCTTAACTCCATGAAAAATAATGTTACTTTCTCTGTTAGTAACGGTGACGCATCAAAATCAATAGGAGTTGGTTTTATCCGTGTGGATGTAAGTTCAGGAGCATTATATATTCGCAAATTTATTTGGTGAATAATTTAAAGTAAAAATTTGAAAACTCTGAATCTATTTGTAAGGGGCTGCCAATAGAGTTGTTGGCAGCCTTTTTTATCCGGAAATTTTATGACGGTTATTTTTTTGATTTTGTAGTTGCCAGATTCATCGGGCGCCTTAAAAACGCTCAATAAATTGAGCAACTACAAGAAAAATCACGCACTTTTCCCTTCATGAGGAATTTCTGTTTTTTATCATAGTTCTCATTTAGGCTTGTCTTCCTGTAAAAAACATTGTCTATTCTTATTGTATTTTAAATGCTTTTACTGTAATATGTTTTCAGGTTAACAATAAAGGTCAGTCTTTTTACTGTTGAAAAAAAAGGCTCTAAATGGAGAATCTTCAGATACTTAAAGAGTTCGTAATTATTCTTGCCGTTTCGATTCCGGTGGCTTTTATCTTTCAAAAAATAAAATTTCCGTCAATTGTCGGCTTTATTATTGCAGGAGTTCTTATCGGGCCCGGAGGATTTAAATTAATCTCTGATATCGGAAGCGTTAATATGCTGGCCGAGATAGGGGTTATCCTCCTTTTATTTTCCATTGGTCTGGAATTTTCCCTTTCCAAGCTTGTTTCTATCGGGAAGCTTCTATTAGTGGGGGGCACGCTTCAGGTATTTTTAACTGCAGGAGTAGTCGGAACAGTAGTTTACTTTTTTACAGGAAATCTTTCCCTGGCGCTCCTTTCCGGATTTCTTGTTTCTTTAAGCAGTACCGCAATAGTTCTGAAGAGTTTTGCCGACAGAAATGAAGAGGACTCGCCCTATGGAAACATTTCCCTCGGTATTCTATTATTCCAGGATCTCTTTGTTATACCTCTTATGGTGGCAGTTCCCTTTTTAAAAGACATGGAAAATTTTCAACCGTTGCTTCTTGTTAAGGCGTTGTTTTTTGCCGTTCTCGGCCTAGCCGCCGTCTATTTTGCAGGAAGCTTTGTCCTGAATAGAATAATGCATTATATAGTAAGGTTGAAGAACCGGGAACTATTTACTCTTACCGTAGTAGCGGTTTGTCTGGGGACGGCTTATCTTGCTTATAGCATGGGAGGGCTTTCTCTTTCTATAGGCGCTTTTATTGCAGGTCTTATACTTTCAAAATCGGATTACAGCCATCAGGTTATCTCAGATATAATTCCGTTTAAGGATTGTTTTAATAGTGTCTTTTTCGTCTCAATCGGAATGTTACTCAGTACTCAATTCTTGCTTGGAAATCTTTTTGGTATCTTTGGCGGGGCGCTTCTTATAACAGTCTTAAAAGTAGCGGTAATAATTCCTGTTGTTCTCTACTTTAAGTATCCGCTTAGAATCGCGGTTATTGTAGGGCTTTGCCTTTCGCAGATAGGCGAGTTCTCTTTCATTCTTGGAAAATTTGGCAATGAATTAAATATTATGTCAACGCAGGATTATGAATATTTTATTGCGGTAGCAGTGGTCAGCATGATTATGTCTCCGTTCTTGATCATGGCCGCCCCGTCTGCCGGTTTATTTTTACAAAAAATATTCAAGCTTCCGGTAAAAGCAGACGGGAATTCGGCAAAAAAAGATACCTACAAGAACCATGTCGTAATTATCGGGTTTGGACTAAACGGAAGAAATCTTTCCCGGGTGCTTCATGAAACGGGAATAAAACACGTAATTGTTGATCTTGATGCGGAAAAAATAGCGGAAGCAAAAGCAGACGGAGACTCGGTGGTTTTTGGGGATTTTACAAAAAAAGAAGTATTGGAAAGCGCGGGAATCAAAGAGGCCAAGGTTGCTGTCGTTGCAATATCAGATCCGGCAGCGACTGAACACGGGATATGGCTTATCAAAGAGATAAACCCTGCGGTCTATACGATAGTCCGTACCAGATCAAATGAAGATGTTGCAGAGCTCGCTAAACTTGGAGCAGATGAGGTAATTCCCGAAGAATTTGAAACTTCCATAGAGATATTTTCCAGAGTTCTTTCCAGATTCCATGTACCAAGGAATGTAATAGAGCAGGAAACGAGTATTATCAGAAAAGGTAATTACGGAATGTTGCGTTCTTCATCGCTTCTTCCGGTTAAACTCACAAATATAAATGATATCCTGAATGTTACCATAGATATATTTTCCAGAGTACTCTCAGGGCTGCATGTACCAAAAAAACTTATAGAAAAGGAAATTAACATAATAAAAAAAGGTAATTTTGGTATGGCCCGTACTGCTTCGCTTCCTCCCGTAAAACTGATGGATTTAAATGATATTTTAAACCTTACCCTTACTGAAACCGTTCTTATAAAAAGCGGTTCAAAAGCCGTCGGCAAAACCTTGATAGAAATAAATCTAAGGGCGGAAACAGGCACAACTGTAATAGCCGTTGTCCGTGCCGGAGAAGCCGTGACAAATCCCAAAAGCGAATTTGTCCTCGCCGAAAATGATGTGCTGGTAATACTGGGCAGCCATGCCGAATTGGATAAAGCTCTGCAGTTTATAGCAGGAATGGAAGGAGTATAGATGCGCAGATGCTCAGAGGCTCGGAGGCGCAGCAAGAAATGATAGATGCGCAGATGAGCGGATGCTCGGAAGCACGGCAAGAGAGGGAAAGTAGATGCTCAGAGGCTCGGATGCGCGGAAGCGCAGCAAGAAAGGGAAAGGATAAGATGCTTAGAGGCGCAATAGCTTGGCAAAAGAAGAGAAGGTGGGAATGTATATAAGTATCATATTTATTAGCTTTATCTGTGTCATCTCATCGCATTTATCTGTGCCATCAGGCCAAATTGGCCTTGATTTTTGGTCTTACCTGTTGGATAATACTAATTAATGGATATTAAAAGGCAGTTCTTTACTTTAATAATTGTGGTTATAGGCGTTTTCCTTTTAGGGACGCTTGGTTATGAGTTAATCGAAGGATGGGGTTTCCTTGATTCGATTTACATGACGACCATAACCCTTGCTACTATCGGATACGGGGAAACTCATCCGCTCTCGGATACAGGAAGAGTTTTTACTATTTTTTTGATAATCGGCGGGATCAGCGTATTTTCTTACGGACTTTTAACGATAACTACCATGATAGCGGAAGGTGAACTTCAGAGATTGCTGCGGAGGGGTCGTATGGATAAAGAAATAGTAAAATTAAAAGAGCACTACATTGTCTGCGGGTCCGGTGAACTGGGGGAACATATTATCGGGGAACTTTTGCAGACAAAAAGGCAGTTTGTGGTTGTTGATAAGGAAATATCTAACATTAATAAATTCGAAAAAAAGGACCTTCTATATATAGTCGGAGATGCGGCAGATGACAAAGTCCTTATTGAGGCCGGTATTTTGAAAGCAAAAGGAATATTCTGCTGTCTGCCTTTTGATAAGGATAATTTATTTGTAGTTCTTACCGCAAGAGAATTAAATAAAGATATAAGGATTGTTACAAAATGCGTGGAAGACCTGTCAGAACAGAAATTTAAACGTGCGGGTGTGGATAAAACAGTCTCTACAAACAGAATAGGAGGGCTTCGCATGGCTTCCGAAATGATAAGGCCTACAGCGGCTTCCTTTTTGGATGTGATGCTTCGCGATAAAAAAGGGGTCCGGTTTGAAGAGATCTCAGTGAAAGAAAATTCTAAAATAGCGGGTAAAACAATCGCAGAGTCCGGTATTCATCAGGAAACCGGTGCCAGTGTTGTTGCTATAAAAAGTGTCGGGTCTGACTTTTTGTATAATCCGACAGGTTCGACCGTAATAAATAAAAATGATACCCTGGTGGTTTTAGGTACTGTAGAGCAGATTAAGATAATGGCAGATCTGGTTTAATGGTAACTAACGAAAATATTGATATTGTTATAAAAATACTGAAAAAAGAAATAAAGAAATATAAAGAACCCATTGTCGGAGTAATCGCAAAAGCTACTAAAGACCCTTTTAAAGTTCTGATTTCTACAATGATATCTCTTCGAACAAAAGATGATGTGACCACGGAGGCTTCAAAAAGACTCTTTCTACTGGCGGGAAGCCCTGCCGAAATGATAAAATTAACAGACAGGGCTATAGAAAAAGCCATTTATCCTGCGGGTTTTTACAGGGTTAAAGCAAAAGCAATAAAGAAAACTGCAGGAATGCTCCTTGAAAATTTCGGCGGAAAAGTTCCGGATACGCTGGAAGAACTTCTTACTCTAAGTGGAGTCGGAAGAAAGACTTCCAATCTTGTTATGATCCTAGGATTTAATAAGTATGGCATCTGCGTGGATATCCATGTGCATAGGATTACGAACAGATGGGGCTATGTAAAAACGAAAAATCCGGAAAAGACTGAATTTGCTCTGCGGAAAAAGCTTCCTAAAAAACACTGGAAAATTATAAATGACCTGCTAGTGACTTACGGACAAAACCTGTGTCATCCGGTATCCCCCAAATGCACCAGGTGTAAAATAGCCGGGTATTGTGGTAGAATAGGTGTAACAACGAAGAGATAGTCCATAAAGGTTTGTAAAAGTAAAAGCTCGTAGTATAATTGACAATGCGATATAAAGAAGAACTAAAGTAATAAAAAAGATTAAGTATTAATGTGTATTTGATTAAAATAATAACTCCATAGTGTAAGACGTTATAGACATTATGGACTTTTACAGACTGTTATGGACTATACTTTTTCCAAGGAGGAAAAAAAGATGTTAAAGAAAGCTGTAATGTTGTCGGTGGTTTGTTGTGTTGCGTTCTTTTCTTTTGGCTGCGCGAAGAAGCTGTCAAAAGATGAGATGATTGAACGCGGAAAGTATCTGGTAAATGCATGCGGTGTTCTTGCCCATCATACCCCGATGGGTAAAGACGGTAAACCGGATCTTAATAAATTTATGGCAGGCAGTGAAACCCCTTATAAAGGCGCCTGGGGTGTTTCTTATGCCAAGAACCTTACCCCGGATAACGATACCGGTATAGGGATGATGACCGACGAAGAAGTAATAAATATGATAAAAGATGAGGGCATAAACGGAAAAGCACCTCTTTGTTATGATTACTATAGAGGCTTAACCGACGAGGACCTGAAAAGTCTGGTTTCCTATCTCCGGACGCTGACACCGATCACGAATAAAATACCTGCGGATACAAAACCCGGAGAAGTCAAAACCCCGGAGAAAAAAGCAGAACCGAAAAAAGCAGTTACAAAAAAAGCTGCCACAAAAAAGACAACAAAAAAGAAGTAAAAAAGGAAAACCCCTCTTTGCATGGAAGTGTAAGGAGGGGTTTTATTTTTACCAACTAGCCAATAACAAATAATGACTGAGTACTATTGACTAATGACTATTTATTGTTGGCGAAAAAACATTTCGCCTCATGTTTTTTTAATAATATTGCGGCATTCGTTTGCCGCTTTCATTAAATAGTCACTAGTAAGTAGTCATTAGTCAATAATAAAGGTATAATAAATTATGAGTAAACTCGGAAAACTTCAGATAATCCTGAAAACCATGAAAAGGGTTCTTATTGCTTATTCAGGAGGGGCGGACAGCACTTTGCTGTTAAAAATAGCCGCGGACACTCTGGGGAAGAAGAATGTTCTTGCCGTAATTGCAGCTTCCGAGACTTATCCTGCTTCAGAGATTGATTCTGCCGTTAAAATAGCGAAAATAATAAAAGTAAATTTATCCGTAATTAAAACAGAAGAACTTAAAGATCAGCGTTTCTTGAAAAACCCCGCAGAAAGATGTTATTACTGTAAACTTGAACTCTTCGGAAAACTTAAAAAAATTGCCCGTAAAAACGGGTATAGATTTGTTCTTGACGGGGCAAATTATGATGATAGGCTGGATTTCAGGCCGGGGGCAAAGGCAGGAAGAGCGCTGGGAATTAAAAGCCCTTTAAAAGAGGCTGGGTTTACGAAAATAGAAATCAGAAAACTCTCAAAAATACTTAAACTCCCTACCTGGAATAAGCCTTCCATGGCTTGTCTGGCTTCCAGGGTCCCTTACGGGATGAGAATTAATAATAAAATATTGGATCAGATAGGAAAGGCAGAGGAATATCTCAAGAAAGAATATTTTAAACAGGTGAGAGTCCGGCATCACGGTAATATGGCCAGAATAGAAGTAATGCCAAAAGATTTTAAACTCTTTTTAAAACCCGGTGTAACCGAAAAAATTGCGGAAAAACTTAAAAAAATCGGTTATACTTATATTACCTTGGACATTGAGGGTTTTCGAAGCGGAAGTATGAATCTTGTTTTGAAGGGTAGAAAGTGAAAAATAAATGGGGCGGGTATTTGGCTCTTGGAATAATTACGGGGTTTTTAAGCGGTCTTTGCGGTATCGGCGGCGGGGTTATTATGATCCCTGCCATGATTTTTATCTTCGGGCTTTCGGCGCATACAGCGGCGGCTACATCTCTTGCCGTGATAATGCCGACGGCGCTTTTTGGAAGCATAAGAAATGCATTTTCGTCAACTATGACTCCTGATTGGGGAGCGTTTTTGCTTATTTCGGCCGGTGCCGTGCCGTTTGCCTATTTTGGCGCGCATTTGATGCACAAAGTGCCTCAGGAAAAACTAAAAATAATTCTTGGAATAGTACTGCTCCTGGTTTCTATAAAAATGATTTTTTTTGCAACCGGTAATAATTATAACGGAGGCGGAGTACAGGAAAGTGTTGTCAGGGCTGCCAGTTTTATATTGCTTGGCGCTTTTACCGGTTTTCTAAGCGGGTTGCTGGGAATCGGAGGGGGGATTGTTATGATACCCATAATGCTGTATATCTTCGGGATGAAGGCGCAGGTGGTGACAGCTACTTCACTTGCTGTAATGATCCCGGCTTCAATAAGCGGAACGGTAAAGAATTTTAAGAATGGGCATACAAACTGGTCTGCGGCTTTGATTATTGCGGCAGGCTCGCTCGGAGGCGTCTTACTGGGAGCTTCGGCAGCTGAAAGGGTTGATCAGGTTACCCTGCAGCGTATTATCGGAACATTGTTTATTTTTGTTTCAATGCAGATGATCTTAAAAAAAGTAAAAATAATAAAAACTTAATTAACGCGGGAAATAATCTGTTTTGCAGGGGGTACTATATGGAAGAGACAGGAAAAACATGCGGTATGTTGAGCAGCCAGCCGCCGATTGTGGATGTCTTTATAGATCATCCTAATTTTACGCAGTTTTCGGAAGAAGAGCTGAAAACTTTTATTGCCTGCTGTAAGGAAAAAATTGTTACTGAAGGTGAAATACTGTTTTCCGAAGGTGAACCCGGACTTTCCATGTATATAGTGAAAAAAGGCGGTATAAAAATATTAAAAATGGGGTTTCTGGGAGAAACAGTAATCGCTCAGGTGAACCCCGGAGAGTTTGTGGGTGAGATGGCAGTTATTGACTGCAGTCCCAGGTCCGCGACGGTAAAAGCGATCGCGCATACGGAACTTCTGGAGTTATCCAAAGAACATTATAATACTCTTAAAAAAGAATCTCCAAAGGTTGCCATTAAATTAATGGACCTGTTACTCAGGCTTCTTAGTCTGCGTTTAAGAAGCACTACTTCCAAATTGATAAAAAAGTAAAGGCGGTGAAGACATGCATATAAACGATATATTAAAAGAAATGGTCAATAAGAATGCTTCTGATTTGCATATAAAATCCGGAAGTGTTCCTACTTACAGAATAAACGGCGTGTATGTGGATTCTGAATTTCCTGTCCTCAATTCTCAAGCCGTGCGTGATCTGATTAATCAGATGACGGATGATACGTTAAGACAGAAGTTTGATGAAGATAGAGAGCTGGATTTTGCCTATGCGGTGGAGGATCTTGCCCGGTTCCGTGTTAATGTATATCTTCAGACGGGTAACCTGGCAAGTGTAATAAGAGTAATCCCTCTCAGGGTAATGACTATTGACGAACTTGGTTTGCCGCAGATTTTGAAAAAAATATCCGAAAAGACAAGAGGCCTTGTACTGGTTACCGGACCGACCGGCTCAGGAAAATCCACAACTATAGCTGCGATGATAGACTACATTAATTCTACAAGACGATGTCATATTGTTACAATTGAAGATCCTGTAGAATTTTTGCATAAAGATAAAAGCGCCAAGGTGGACCAGCGTGAAGTCGGGCGGGACACCCTCTCCTTTACCAATGCTCTAAAAAGAGTATTGAGGCAGGATCCTAATGTAATTCTTATAGGAGAAATAAGGGATCTTGAAACCATTGCAACCGCGATAACCGCGGCGGAAACCGGCCATCTGGTTTTTGCGACCCTCCATACAGGTTCTGTAGCTCAAACAATAGACAGGATTGTGGATGTCTTTCCTCCTGAACAACAGCAGCAGATCAGAAGCCAGCTTTCCCTGACTCTTGAAGCTATAATTTGCCAGGTTCTTCTTCCTAAAGCAGATAACAAGGGCAGGGCTGTAGCTCTTGAGATAATGCTTTCAAATCATGCGATACGTAACATGATACGCGAAAATGAATTGGCGCAGGTACCTTCTTCCATGCTTACCGGAAAAGCGGAAGGCATGCAAATAATGGATAATGTGTTGAAAGATCTTGTAAATGCAGGAACTATTACCTACGAGGCGGCTCTTACAAAAGCGCATCACCCGGATAATTTCAGAGGCCTCCTGCTTCATGATCTGGGAAAAAAATAAATACTAAGTCTATAATAGTCTATAAAGGTCCATAAAAGTCTATAAAAGTAAGATCTTGTGGAAAATTTAAAAAGTTAGTTAAAGTAAATATTGTCTGGATTATGGTTGCGTTTACAAGGGGAGACGAGGAGTATGAAGGCAGAGAGATTTGAGGATTTAAATATTTACAAGGAAGCGAGAGTATTGGCAAAAGATATTTATGAGATTTCCAGATTGCCTGGTTTTGAAAAAGACTTTTATCTGGTTGGTCAAATTAGAAGATCCGCAGTTTCGATAATGTCTAATATTGCTGAAGGTTTTGAAAGAAAGGGAGATAAAGAGTTTTCGCAATTTTTATTTATTGCAAAAGGATCCTGTGGAGAATTAAGAGCACAAATGGATATTATTATGGATCAGGGTTATGTTAAGGATGCGCCGTATAAAAGCATACGAAATAAATCTGAAAAGCTAAACAGCATGATAAGTAATTTAATAAAATATTTAAGAGTCAAATAATATTTCAAGATTTTACGTTTATAGACGTATTTAAAAGACGCTGGATCCCGTGTCTGAGCACGGGATGACAACTTCGTTGTCACTTTTATGGACAGCTGACTACGATAAATATATCTGAGGGAGGAATATTTTATGACCATAAAAACGATCGGTGTCTTAACAACGGGCGGGGATGCTTCAGGGATGAATGCGGCTATCCGGGCTGTTGTCAGGACGGCTATTTTTAACGGGCTAAAGGTTTACGGGATTAAAAGAGGGTACAAAGGTTTAATAGACGGCGAAATTGAAGAGATGGGTGCTACCTCTGTTTCCGGTATTATTAATTGCGGTGGCACAATTCTTAAGACTATCCGCTGTCCGGAGTTTCGTAATAAAATAAATCAGAAGAAGGCTGTGGAAAATTTAAAGTGCTACGGTATTGACGGGCTTGTGATAATTGGCGGTAACGGTTCACTCGCCGGCGGCGCGGCACTATATTACGGATGGAAAGTTCCGGTTGTAAACATTCCGGCGTCCATAGATAATGATCTATGTTATACCGACTATACGGTCGGTTTTGATACGGCCGTCAATACGGCACTTGAAGCTATTGATAAAATAAGGGATACCGCGACCTCTCATGACCGGGTCTTTGTTGTGGAAGTCATGGGTCGGGATAACGGGCTTATCGCGCTGGAAGTAGCTCTTGGATCAGGTGCGGAAGCCGTACTCATTCCCGAGATAAAACCCGACCTCGATAAAGTCTGTCAACTGCTTGACAAGGGTCATAAAAGGGGAAAGCACAGCAGTATTATAATTGTTGCAGAGGGCGTTATGTCGGGGTACGAAGCAGCAAAACAGATAAGGAAGAAGACGAAAGGTCTTGAAGTCAGGGTAAGTGTTCTCGGTTATATGCAAAGAGGCGGCTCGCCGACTGCATTTTCAAGAGCTATAGCGGCAAGGCTCGGGCAAAAAGCTGTAGAATTATTGCTTAAAGAAAAATACGGCAAGATGGTCGGTGTAATCGGCAATAAGGTGGTTTCCACGGATATTAAGAAAGTTTTAAGAACGAAAAAGACTATAGACATTTCTGATTACCGGCTTGTAGGGGTACTGTCTTCGTAAAAGTTTCTTCCTCCGGAGGAAATATGGCATATCGAAAAGTTGTATTTAATATAATAGGGCTTCACTGCGCTTCCTGCGTGGGAAGAGTTGAGAAAGAGCTTTATAAGCTGGAAGGTGTTAAAAGAGCGGAAGTTAATCTTGCTCTGAATAATGCTGCCGTGGATTATGATCCGGAAAAAGTTTCTTTTCTCCGGCTGCGAAAAGCGGTAGAGGGTGCGGGCTTTGGGGTTACGACTTCTCCTGAAACTATGGAGAAGATTGAGCAAGTCGAGTATTCAAAACTCCGTAACCGCTTTGTAATAGGAGCAATATTTTCTATTATAATATTTCTTTTTTCAATGTTTGATTTTATTCCTGAAGTCCTGTCTTTAGATAAATATACACTTAATATTATTTTATTTTTTCTGACCTTGCCTGTCCTGCTTTGGTCCGGAAGTCGTTTTTTTACGGGAGCGTTTTCAGCCTTTAAACCTCCAAAGAGTTTTGCTGATATGAATACCCTTGTGGCTGTAGGAACACTAAGTGCTTTTCTTTACAGCAGTATTGCTACTTTTTTCCCGGGTTTATTTCTAAAATCAGGGCTTGAACCTGTGGTTTACTACGATACCGCTGCCGTCATTATCACACTGGTTCTTACCGGGAAACTCTTAGAAGCAAAATCAAAAAAACGGGCTCTTGAAAGTCTTAAAGGGCTTCTAAACCTTCAGCCGAAGAAGGCCTTGCTTTTAAAAGGCAAGAAAGAAATCGCAGTAAATATAGAGTATGTAAAGGCCGGAGATACACTGATGGTCAAGCCGGGTGAAAGAATTCCGGTGGACGGGGTTGTGCTGGCAGGAGGATCCTCTGTGGATGAATCAATGCTTTCCGGAGAGAGCTTTCCTGTAGATAAAAATAAAGGAGACAGTCTTATCGGCGGCACCATAAATAAAAACGGTTTTATAAAAATGAAAGCAACAAAAGTCGGTAAAGATACGGTGCTTTTTCAGATCGTTACCCTGGTGGAAAATGCCGCCGGTTCAAAAGCAGATATTCAAAACCTTGTGGATAAAATAGCAAATGTTTTTGTCCCTGTGGTTATAATCCTCGCCGTTCTTACTTTTATTGTTTGGTTTATTTTAGGGAATAAAGTGATGGCAGGTGTCGGCTTTATGTCCGTTCTTCTGGTGGCTTGTCCCTGCGCGCTTGGTCTGGCTACTCCGATCGGTATTATTGTCGGGGTCGGGAGTGCCGCAAGAAAAGGGATCCTTATAAAAAATGCGGACAGTCTGGAACGATGCGAGAAAATAAACGTTGTGGTATTTGACAAAACTGCAACTTTGACCGAAGGTGTGTTTGAAGTAACTGATATAACTCCGGTAATAGGTGTTACGCCGGAGAGACTCCTTACCCTGGCCGCCTCGTTGGAAAAAAAGAGCGAACACCCGATAGCCGCGGGTATCATAGAAAAAGCAAAACATGAAGGGATAATTCTTTTCGAAACACATAAATTTAAAGCGCTTTCCGGATTTGGTATTAAAGGAGAGATTGCAAAAAAAGAATATCTTGCCGGCAAATATGAATTTGTGAAGAAAAAAGAAAACTCCTTCAGAATAAAATTACTTATAGAACAATATGAAAAAGAAGGAAAAGCAGTTGTTTGTATCGCCGATAAGAAAACAATCCTCGGAGTGATTACTCTTTCTGATACCGTTAAGGAAAATGTAAAAGCAGTTATTACGCAAATAAAGCAGATGAATATCCGTCCGCTCCTTGCTACAGGTGATAACGAAGAAACTGCAAAACAGGTTGCCGGAGCTGTCGGTATAGAAGAGTATAAATCCAAAGTGCTTCCCTCAGGAAAGCTTATGATTATCAAGAAGCTGCAAAAAGAAGGAAATAAAGTAGCAATGGTGGGCGACGGCATAAATGACGCTCCCGCTCTTATGCAGTCTGACCTGGGTGTTTCACTAAGTACCGGAACAGATATTGCCATGGAATCCTCCGATGCAGTATTAGTAAAGGGAGACCTTTCAAAATTCTTAGACCTTATAAAACTATCCAAGCGAACAATGAGTATAATCCGCCAAAATCTCTTCTGGGCTTTCATATATAACATCATCGGCATCCCCATAGCCGCCGGAGTATTATATCCTCATTACACTTTAAATCCAATGCTTGCTTCGCTTTTTATGGCGATGAGCTCGGTATCTGTGGTGACAAATTCGCTGAGGATAAGGGGAAAATAATAATAAGTTAATAAGGTTCATAAGCAAAGCTTTTCTCGATAGGAATAAATATATATCTGTCAATACCAATTGACAGAGCGAGATAAAGTTTGTAAGGTTTGTAAAGTGAAAGAAAGTTAAATTCATGTTGCTCACGGGTTAATGCTTTCAGGACATACTCACGGAGGGCAGATGTCGTTCCTCGGCTATGCACCTCTTATTCCTTCAAATTATGGTCAGAAGTACAGGACTGGAGTTATCAAAAAAAAGAAAACCACGCTTATAGTCTCAAATGGTGTAGGTTTGATAAGACCCGCTGTAAGATTCTTAGCCCGCCCTCAGGTAATTGTTATAAATTTAAAAAAGTGTTTTGCGAGAGTAAAACGCAACTAAACTAGAAAGTCGGAAATAAATTGTTCCTAAAATCTCAATCTTGTAATCCTCAATCATTGCCCTCCGGTCATCTTTTTGTTATAATATCTTCATAATTTAATTCTCAAGGGGGAATTATATGACTTTTGAAGAGTTGGAAATTCTTATAAAAGAAGGCGAAGGTCTTACCGTAGAATTTAAGGAAAAATATACTCCAAAGATTGCTGAAGATATTGTTGCTTTTGCAAACTCAAAAGGCGGAAAGATCTTGCTGGGAGTTTCGGATAATGGAAAAATTACCGGTGAAAGTCTCACCGGCGGGTTAAAAGCAGAATTGTTGAGTTTAGCGCGGAATTGTCATGATTCAATAAAGATATTGTTCAAACAAGTGGAAGCTGTTATAGTTGTCGAAGTTCCGGAAGGTGAGAGTAAACCTTATCAGTGCTCCTCCGGTTATTTCAAAAGATATGATGCTGTGACGCAAAAAATGCTGCCCTCCGAAGTTAAATCTATGTTTAGAAATAATTTAGATGTTTCGTATGAGAACATTTTAGGAATAGATTTTGAAGTACAAGCTATCTCTTTTGAAAAAGTGAGAGCTTTTATAAGGGAAGCAAATTATTCGATAAAAATAACAAGAAAGAATATTTTTGAAGTATTAAAAAGCTTGAATCTGACAGGCAAGAATAAAATAACAAACGCCGGAATAATGCTGTTTGGAAAAGAAGTATCCTCTATGATTCTTCAATGCCAGATTACTCTGGTTGCGTATAAAGACCTTGAAGGGATTGATGTTTATGACAGACAAGACATTAGAGACGATTTGTTGACACAATACAATGAAGCTGTCATATTTCTCAAGAAGCATTTAAACAAAGGGAGTATTATCAAGGGTGTAAACAGGTATGATTCTTATGAAATACCTCTTGAAGCAATAAGAGAAGCACTTACAAATGCGATTATACACAGGGATTATTCAATATCAGGCACTCAAATTACCGTAGCCGTTTACCCTGATAGGGTTGAAATCAGTAATCCCGGAAGTTTACCCGAAGGTATGAGTAAAATAAACTTTGGTAAACTCTCAGTACGTAGAAATGAGATATTGGCCGATTTGTTTTCCAGGATGAATAAAGGCGAAAAACTTGGAAGAGGCATTATGAAAATTAAAAGCTGGATAAAAGCAAAAGGTTTAAAAGTAAAATTTGAATCGAGCATGTTCTTTACAACGGTGTTTTCCAGACCGGTTAGTAGCGGCAGAGTAATGAGCAATATTAGTGAGGGATTAAATGAGGGATTAAAGTCACTTTACTCTGAAATAATAGCAAACCCCGGAATTAAAGCAAAACAACTTAGTGCTTTGCTCAAGGAAAGACCAATAAAGACGCTGGAACGTCAAATAAAAACGCTTACTGAAAAGAAATTTATTGAACGGCAGGGAAGTAAAAAAACCGGGGGATATAGAGCAAGGAAATAGGTGAAAATCAAAAAGCATGCCGGAAAAATGTTTACTTCGGCAGAAGCTGCTTTCGCAGTACTTAAATAGTTTTTTAAGGACAGCTTAACTTGTTTAGGTGCTTGCATTCTTCAGTTTTTCATTGCTATTGGCAGGTAAGATCTTCCCGTTCTTAACCTCCAGGCTTAAATCATCAATGATAGACTTCCCTTTTGCAAAAGCAAGCGATATCTTTTTAAGGTTTATTTTTGCCATATAATAATGTATTATACACAAAAGAAGAGAAAGTTGCGTGTTCTCCTCCTGTATAGGAAAAGCATGTTCCTCACATTGCCAACGTGTAATACTGTTAAGATAGATTATATTATTAGCTATTAAGAATCAGAATTAGTAATTCAGACTGTGTCGCAATTAAATTACTAACATGATATAATATGGCATATTCACTCCAAAGGAGCAAGCCATGTATCGCACTGGTGACAGAAATCAAACAACTTTAATGCCTCCCAGCGTTGAGGATTAT
>Ga0208373_1000627_pt1 | contig 57710 bp, 40 predicted proteins | sample RifOxyC2_FD_184036 | JGI IMG/M metagenome (GOLD analysis project Ga0208373, IMG submission 184036) | Soil microbial communities from Rifle, Colorado - Rifle Oxygen_injection C2 (SPAdes) | ecosystem: Environmental > Terrestrial > Deep subsurface > Rock core/Sediment | place: Rifle, Colorado...
CTCGCTGAACTTGCCTTGGTTCAAACGGATTATTCATCCTCCCAAGCGCTACCGAGTGATTCGGCTAAATCTTGCTCGGGGAAACCTCCTTGTCTCCTTGATGATGACTCATTGCCAGGTTAACCATTTTCCCGCTCCTTTTTAATATTAATTTATGATTCATGAAATCTAGGCATATTTTATATGGATTATTCCCCAATTAAGATAATGCAACTTCTCTGAAATTGATATAAATATAGTCGTTCAGGGTCTATTCTATCCCAATAAATATCTAAACTAAATGATATGTGGTAAATGGGCATAAAAGGCATTCAACACATTGCCGTAAGAGGAGATACGCCTGGACAAGTGAAATATGTCGAAGTGACGAATTATTAAACATATGAAAAATCCAGGAACAAACATGAAGGGAATAGTTTTAATCGCCAAAGCTTTGTCTGATAAAAATAGAATCAAGGCCCTGATGGTGCTCTGTGGCCGCGAGGTGTGCGTTTGCCAGCTAGTAGAGTTCCTGAAGCTTGCGCCTTCTACCGTCTCCAAACACATGAGTATACTTAAGGCAGCGGGTTTAGTAGAAAGCCGCAGGGATGAAAAATGGATTTATTTTTCTTGTCATGTTTTTCGGGTCACTTTTGTTGACCAGAAAGCTCAGGATTTCCTATGGAGCAGCCGTGAGTCTCTTGTTTACCGCGGCCAGCAATAATTTCGAGCTGGCCATTGCCGTTGCCGTTGGCGTGTTCGGCATTGCCTCACAGGAGGCGTTTGCGGCTGTGGTGGGGCCGCTCATTGAAGTGCCGGTCATGATTGCATTAGTGAATGTTGCCCTGAGAATGAAAAAGAATTTTTCCAGTGTTTGACAAGCATATTACTATCTTTTTAACATGAATAAAATACGTCCTGTCAAAGAAGTGCTTCACAGCAAGCCTACAATGGAAGGCGCGGGAGTGCGTCTTAACAGGGTCTTCGGGTATCATGAGGTCCCGCGGCTCGATCCTTTTTTGCTTCTCGACCATTTTGGGTCCGACAACCCTGACGATTACATGGCCGGGTTTCCCTGGCACCCGCACCGGGGCATCGAAACTGTTACCTATATGCTCAGCGGAAGAGTGGAACACGGCGACAGCATGGGCAACAGCGGTGTCATTGGCAGCGGTGATGTGCAGTGGATGACCGCGGGAAGTGGCATTGTACACCAGGAAATGCCTAAGCAGGAAGAGGGGTTCATGCAGGGCTTTCAGCTTTGGGTCAACCTACCTGCGGCAAAGAAGATGATGGCGCCCCGGTATCGCGATGTGAACCACGATACCATTCCGGAAGTTACGCTCGATAATGGCATACAAATCAAGATTGTTTCAGGATCCATTGGCAACAGCAATGGCCCTGTAAAAGACATTGTCGTTGACCCGTCGTTTTTTGATATCTCCATTCCCCCCAAAGCCCTTTTTACCCATCATTTTCCTAAAGAGCATACTGTTATCGCTTATATCTATGATGGGAAAGGCAATTTTGACTTTGAAAAAGAGGCGTTGTTCGGCAAGGGTCAAGCCATTCTTTTTGGCCATGACGACAGCGTTTCAATATACGCTGGCGCCGAAACACTCAGGTTTCTGCTTATTGCCGGGAAACCCATTAACGAGCCTGTTGCCTGGTATGGGCCCATTGTCATGAATACGCAGGAAGAGCTGGACCTGGCGTTCAGGGAGTATGAGGATAGTACGTTTCTGAAAAAAAGCGCCTGACGTCTTTTTTTTTATTTCTCGCGGAAACCCTAACATATTTCCCCAGGGGCTAGCAATTCGTCGGGCATTTCTATCCTATAAATGCTGATATGCGCATGGCGGTAGGAGATAAGGAAACGGAGGTTGAGCTGCTGCACCATGCCGCAGAATTCATTAAACACGGCGTCAGGGTTTTTCTCATAGCAGTGCCGCGCAACTGTGTCAGCGGAGAGATAGTGCAGGAGCGTGCACTTTATCCTGATATTGTAAAAGACCGTGGTAAACTGCGGATTCGCGTTCAGGCTGTTTTCAACCGCGATTTTCTGGTCAAACGTGCCTGTAATCCGAATATGTGACACATGGGCGTCGTTATGCACTTCAAATGCCTGGTCAAAATCCGCTTTCAGGCTTATCAGGGAAAAGGTGATATGGTTTTCAACCGCGGCCGTGAGGTCTTTTACCTCTGCCTCCAGTTTTTGGAAATGGGAGCCTGCACAGCCAATCGCTTCCGGCACGTGCAGGTCAAAATCGGCCAGCGAGAGTTTGTGGTTCAACAACCCGCTAAAATCCCGTGCCTGGGAAAAGACCCCATTGTTCAGTTGCATGGAAAATGAATTCTGAAAGAGGTTCTTGAACTTGTCCTTGAAATAAATATTCGTCAGCACTGAATAAGAAAACATGTAGTCCTCCTGGAAAGGCCCCTTGTCAAAAAAGGTATGCAATTAGTGTGCCTTTTAAAAACTCGTTTGAAAATATTCCACGAAAGTGAAAGCTTGCGGCAAAAGGTTGAGCAGGATTAAATGTAGTGTCAACGTACGGTCAATGCTAACAAAAAACAAGGCGCAGAGCAGGCAATGCAATGGGAAAAATCTGCCTCCTGTCCTTCAGGGGCACGATGGATGCAAGGGACTTTTTTCCGCATCAACCAGCGATGCCACCCATTCCCGCTCCCGCCACAGCGCGCAGCCACCTTCAGTTTCCCTGAGGCTGGCATGGCCATTGCGGATTTTTTCAAACAACGGAGAACGCAGCGCATTTTCCAGGGAACCCTGCGCAAGGCTGCGGTCTGAAAAAGGCGCGAACGGGCAGGGTTCGAGGTCGCCTGATGCGTTGATATGAATAAATCCCCTGCCAGCGGCAAGACATCCGCCATATTCAGCCTCGTCTCCGGGAAAAACAATGAAAAGGGCGTTGTATTGTCTATGCAATGCGGCAGCAGTTGTTGCCAACCGGGTCCTTTGTTCAATGGTTATGGCCTTGGCAGAGGCTGAATTATCGACAGGGACATATTCCACAAACACAAAAAACCGGCATCCCTCGCTATACATGGCCGATATCCAGGTAGAATTGATTGTTTCAGAAAAATTTTCACGATCTACTGTAACAGAACACCCGAATAACAGTGAGTTTTTTTTGCACAGGGCAATGGCGGATTTGCAGGCATCGTAGACCCCGCTGCCTCTGCGCGCATCAGTCGCTGTTTTGTGTCCTTCAAGACTGATGATGGGCACCACATGACGGTGGTGTCGTAATTCGCGAACCTTCTCCTCGTCCAGCAATGTGCCGTTGGTAAAAAGCGCAAAGCCCAGTGAAGGAAACTTCCTGGTCATGGAAAGAAGATCGGGGCGGGTGAGCGGTTCGCCGCCGGCAAGAAGGACCGAAGAGACCCCCAACTTATGCGCCTCGGAGAGCAGTTCCACGAGCCGTTCCGTTTTAAGCGACTCTTTCTTAGCAGGATGCAGCGCCTTTGCGTAACATCCGGCGCATTTCAAATTACATTTGTCGGTTACGCTCAGGATCATAAACGGCGGGACCATGATTCCTTTTTTCTGTGATGCCAGTCTTTTTCGGGCTGATTGTATCTGTGAAATCAGGAGGAAAAAAGTTGCGCGCCACCAGGAGGGATGGAAGAGGGAAATTTTGACAATATCCTTAAAAAAGTGAAAAACGCCTTTATCCAGGAGCGTGCGCCAGTTTTCTTTCATGGGCTGTTTTTGAATTTCCGTTGATGGCTGCATAGGGGTTATTTTCTTTCTTAATAACAAAACATCACTGCATTTTCCATGCCAATGTGTAATTCGCAGAATTATCAGGGAAAATCTTTTTTCCTGCTTTCTACAGTCTAAAATATATCGTTTTGATATATCAAAAGTATCTATAATGTATATTATTCACTATTATGGGTATATTCAACAGTCTAAAGGCTACAGCCGTTGGCCTCAAGGATACGGCAGTTTCAATGGCCGCAAAAAAGGTCTTTCAGGACATGATGAGGGACTTTGGCGAAGTGCGGGAGTGTGTCATTGATTCCCAAAGCAAGCGCGTGGTGGTTTCGCTGCACCTGAAAGGGGAGGCTGAGTCATGGGATATTACGCTTGGGGACTATGAGATCAGGACCAGTGACGGGAAGACCTACATTAGGTTTAATTCCATTGAAGCGTCCCGCGAGTGGATACGGCTTGTGTTTGAACGGTTTCTCCGCATGCGCAGTTTTGAGATACCAGGGGAATACGCTTCGCTGATAGAAAAACTGGTCTAAGTCTTTTTTCATTGTGGATATAGCAATTCCATTAGTTTTCTCAAAGCTATTTGATGCTTATCCTTTGGCATCCTACTCAAGTTTTCAAGTTTCCATCTTACGGCTGGCATGTCCTTGACTCCCGGGACTTTAAGAAATTCCCATTGAGGATCGCCTTTCTTGAAGGAAATTAGGAACTGTTTCTGTTCATCCGTTATGTGACCGTGCATTTCAAGAACAAGATTCTGTCGGGCTTGTTCCAGCATGTGGGCTGAAACCGGATAAGCAGTCATTTTTTGGAATTCCATAATAGCAGTTGGCCTCAAAGGCAGCTGTTTTGGAGCTAAAAGCTCGGCAATAGGACGGTCGTCGCTGATTAAATAAACCAGAAACGCCCCCCATGTTTTTTCGTCTATGCCTTCGTTTTTCAACAGTAAGTCAATATCAAAGAGATCGCGGGGGTTTTGCCTGTGCAATGCAGCGCATATTTTGCCCGCATATAAATCGGCAAACGAAACGACCTGCATAGAAACAAAACCGAATTGCTCTTTTGCCGCTGCACTCATTTCCAGGATACGGCAGGGATGCACTGTTCCTCGTATGACCGGAGAGACCTCGATTTTCACCTGCGCGTTCTGTGCGTACACCACTTTTTTAACGCAATGCTGTAGCGAATCGCGCAGGGGAAGCGAATCAACTCTGGCCGAGGGAATGTCGCGGCATATCCGTTGTTCAATACGAAGCAATGCCTGTGAGATATTGCTCAGCGTTTCAACCCTTGTCTTAAGTGGTAAATACACAAGATCAATATCCACGGATAGACGCGGCATGTTCCGAACAAATAGATTAATCGCCGTACCGCCTTTAAGCGCGAATTCTTTTTCTTCGGAAATATACGGAAGCAGACGCACTAGAAGTTGAACCTGCTGGAAGTAGCCAGAGTTTTCAAGCGCCATTGTGCTGCTCCTGTACGACAATCTGGTATTTCGAATCGAGGTGTCCGCCCTTTTCAATGACACGCTTCCCTTTCCCTAGATTAACGGATTCAATTTTCAGTTTTTCAAACCACGGCAAACCAGTCTTTTCCGCCAGATATAAAAAGAGACGTTTGGTCCGTATATTATTGCAGGCAAGCAGCAACTCCGTCAACCGGTCCGGCCTCAGTAGTGTAGCGCCTTCCATAATTCGACTGGCATGTTCAACGGTAACTGTTTTTGGAACCAGGCTCACCAATTCGAGCATTGCACGCTCTATTACAGAGACGTGCAATGGCCATGGAAGTTTTGGCCAGTCCCAGTCTTGGATGTATTCTTGGGAGACATTCTTGAGGAACAATGTGTTTGGCCATATTTTTAAAGTTGCCGCAAGATCCAATTTGTTAAACCAGACATTAGTTTTTTGAACATTACTCACATACAGGACCACGTCGGGCTTTTCAGTCATAGGGATATAGTGGGCAAAACCTTGCAGTTGCAGTGAGGTAAGCCCTCCCACATGCAATTCAAGGCCCCCGAAATGGCTGGCTGAAACTACCGCGTCCTGCCATTGAGGCAGCCTTCCTGGACGTCTGTAGACGCCGCGAGATATACTGTTAAGCCAGCTGTTTTTTACATACTGGGTTACTAACGAGGCCGAATACCCTTGGTTGCGGAGCCATTTTGCGCCAACAACAGCTCCTTCAGGCAAAGCTAATGTTAATTGGTTTAGCTTATTCTTCATTAGGACAGTAGAAATACTCTATTATAAACATAATTAAACCATAACAATTCAATAATTCATTTTTATGATAGTTAAACTATCTTATATAAAATATAATTAAACCGATATGGTTTCTCAAGCTAAATTTTCCGTAGGCTATAGCTAGGCGCCTGGAGATTATGAGGTAAGAACCAACATAGACATCAAAGCCAATAAAGCGCCACGGGAATGGATGCGGCTTGTGTTTGAACGGTTTCTCCGCATGCGCAGTTTTGAGATCCCAGGGGAACATGCTTCGCTGATAGAAAGGATTGTTTAAAACTGCGGAAGGGAAAGTCATTTTAGCGTCTTTTTGCAGGTTTACCATTTTTGACTGATTCGCCTGCTTCAATGAAACAATCCATTACGACTTTGGCTGCGCGAATACAGTATTCATTTGCTTGGGAAAATGTGTCAAACCCGTGTTCGTTCATATAGCCGAGGACAAATGCTGTTACGAATTTATTAGGACTGTTTAACATTGCTTTCCCAATCAACCGATTGCCTTCATATGCTCCTTCCTTGTCCAAATATTGTAACATAGCTGTGGTGTTGGCGTTCGCTTTATCAATCATTCTCTGGGAAACCTTTGGGATCTTCAACCCGCTCCGATTGTGGAAAGCATCATAAAGAACAAAGAGAATGTGTAATACTTCTCCTAATTTATCCATTGGGACATCAAGCCTTGAAAGACAAAGAACCACGGATAACAGGTTTGGTTGTTTTATGAAAATATCATCCGAAAGCCTTTCCTTGCCACACAGGTCAAGCGACTCAACATAACGGATACTTTGTGCAAGAATCGCGGCTGAAATCATTACCAGAATCCTTTAAGCTTTTTCTTCCTCATACGGCACGATTTTCCAGATTTCAGGTTTTATCATTACCTGGGAAGTCCAAATTCTCGGCATCCATAATATATAGAACGCCCTGCATAAATTCCAAGGACCAAGGTATCAAATTGTTTGCCCATTACCTACGCGACCTGTGGAAGGAATTCTGAAAAGCCTTTCTTATCACGGAATATCTGGTTCAATTCACCAAGATAATTGTGCCATTCTTGAAGTTTGCATAATTTCAAATACAAAGGCTTTATTTTTCTAAGATGTTCAGCACCACCTTCAAACCACCCTTCTTGTGCTACACTCAATGCTGACTCTGCCGACCATTTCCAGAGTTTTATAGCCCATTCAGGATGCGTTTCTTCAAGGGCTGGCGCATACCAACTGAATGGAAGGTTTCTGGGTTGCGATGATATTTCCCAGCGTTGGAGCCAATAAACCATTTCGTCTGGTTTTTCATCATCACTGGAAATCATAAACAAGGCTTTGTAGAAGGGCAGTTCAGGCGTCTCTCCGTTGGGCGGCAAACTTAGACCGCTATATTTTAATGGCTCTGGCAGGCGTTCGGGCAGTTTTCCAGAAACGCGGTATTCCACTATCACAGGTTTCATAATTTCCCAAACCCCAGCTTTTTTACATAGGCCTATTAAATGGCTTGAGAAAGGACTTCCTCCATATTCCAGATAGTCGTCCAGTTCAATCGGGACAGCCTCAAGCAAAGTTCCCTTTTTAATCAGGTATTCTTTTAAAATACTACGGCAACAACCAGCTTGCCTTAATTTTTCTTTATCTTTGGATTGGGCTATTTTCTGGACCCATTTTCGCGCATCTTCATACTGGTCATTTTTTAATAAAAATTCAACAAGGCGATGGTATTGATTGTTTTCTTCAGCCTCCCTGATGCAGAATGGGAGCAGCCTTTCTTTCATACCGGCTTGTTCCATTAATTCATAATCCCATTGGGCATATTTATATCGGGTAAAACCGTATTTCTTACCCTTTTCTTTTTGAATGCGGGTTTCAAGTCCAGCCAGCACTGCCTCCAATTCAGACGGGGTTAATGGTCTTTTTTTAATATAGCTTTTCAACCCCAACCATTCATTATGACCAGTTCTATCTCTTAAAAAGGTGTCTATCAGCCAGAGCATTTGGTCACTTTTCGATAAGGTTGATTTCTTTAGGTAATGGATAGCTATGCGTATAGCCGCATGTATTTCCCACCAAACATCGTTATCCTCAAAAACATCCATGATGTTGTTTCCTTTATCGAGCATAGCTTCAAGAATCCGCAAAAGGGCATCATAACACCGCTTACGCCCAAGTTTTCTCATTCCCTTGACAGCCAATGCATAATTTGGATAGCGATTGACAGTTTTACGCTTATCAATATCTCCGTCTGTTTTCCGTGGGTAATCAATCAGCTTTAAAATGGTTTTTTCAAGGGCTTCCTTGTCGTCAGAAAGGGTAGCGCGAACCTTGTGGACTTTTAATTTTTTGGGTTTTAATGACATATGACTCCCGTGGATATGGATGGTTTTCTATTCCATCACCTTTTTCAAACTGAACTTGAATTCCCGTTCCAGATAGGCACCCTATAAATATGCGGCAACCAAGTCCCCTTCATTTAATCCAAGCATTGTATCCTGCGAGCGTTTTTCCTGGCCTGCAGAGATGAAACTATATTTTATGTAATCATCCCAGTTCTGATGACGGCTTTCCCCAACATTATAATAGTAGAACCCATTCTGAAAATCGAATTCGGGTAATTCACGGTGCAGGGTGTTATGGGGGTGGAATTTATCAGCAAAATGCCCTGTGGCAATATTTGTTGTCCATTTTCCCAGTTTCCAGAGAAGGTTTTTTTCAACCATGTCGGAACAACCATCCAGACAGCCAAAGCAAAATTATTAAATATTATTTGTGGGAGAATATCTATGGGCTTTTTCTCATTAATGATTCCCCAAGTGTCGCAAAGATTTATATCTATTTTATTACATTCCCTTATGGAGCTATCAATGGACTTCATATTTAAATTTATCGGCTTAACTTTCTGTATTACAAAATAATCAGAAATTATGAAATATTGAACTGGACTATTAAAATTGAACATCGGAGTGAAATATTGCATTACAATCCTCTATATTGAAGATAATTTATTTGCTGGCTTTGTGTTAAGAAAACCGGGCATTGGTCAAGGAAATAAGGTATTTTTCTATATGAAAGTCTTTATCTCTATTCTTTTTGTATGGAGATTTGTATGAATACAACTGAATTATATTCAAAAAGATTTGCTGAATTATTCGAGGTTGGCAGTAAAATAACGCCGCAGAATAATGGTGATGGCCCCGTTGTTGATTCTGAGATATTTCAAGAATGGGCTGTAAGCGTTTTAAATTTATTTTCAATCGCATTCGGAGAAAACAACACACATTTTCGTGCATTTAAATATCATTATGACAATTTTCATGGTTGGGCTGGAGGTTTTTCTAAATGTTGGGGGGTCTTTAAAGCGGCTAAAAATGATTTTGAGGGAGGTTACGTATTGTCCGTTGAAAGAACGATTTCAGGGGAAGTTTTAGGAGATTTTATTTTACTTGCCAAAAACGCCTTGAAAAGTAACAATGTATATGTAGCAGCTGTTTTAGCTTGTGCAGCTCTTGAAGATGCGTTAAAACGCTATGCGAGAGCCAATAGCTTAAATGTTGATGAAAAACCAATGCAAGAAGTGGTGTCGGCATTAAAAGCCAAGGGTCTTGTTTCTGGCGCATCAAAAACCTTATTAGACACAATGCCTAAAATACGAGATTATGCTTTGCATGCAAATTGGGAGAAAATATCACCGCCAGATGTTAGTAGTGTGATTGGTTTTGTTGAACAATTTCTTCAAGAAAATTTCTAAACAGCCTGCCTATCCTTATCAACCGATTAATTTCTTTTCACGCCCCTTCAACCAACCTGACAATATCGTTCCCGCATACCTTACAGAAGCCCTGTAATATAAGGTCAGGTTTTTTAAAGACAAGCGTGAAGTTTTCTATCGTGACTGCCTTCATACAGCTACCGCACCAACAAGACTCGATAACACCTTTTTTCCCGTGTTCAGGCATCTTCTTCCAAAATTCCATTGCTTCGATTCTCGTCCATCAGAAGTAGTTGATGTTAATGTTTTACACTCAGAAAGGCCGTCAGAGAGTATGATATAAAGCTATGAAAAGGGGGAAGTCGCCCCCCCCCTGTTGATGGCAAGTTAACCATGTTCCAGTGGACAGGCCTACCTCTTCCCAGTCAAGAGCGGGGCTATGAAAGGAATAGAAGATGGAAAAACCACATCTTGCCTAATTCAAATTATCGGCAATACATTGTATTTATTGCCGATAATTTGTATATTTAGCCTATCATGAAACAACTCAATAAAGAAAACCTTCTTGCCGAGTTTGATAAAACTGACTCGTTCACTACGGATAATGTTTTCAATTTCTATAAGTCTCTGAACCCTGCAGTCAAAAGAAAAACAGTGAATTGGAGAATTTATGAATTTATCCAGAATGGGATTTTGGGGAGAATTGGTCGGGGTGTATACACGATTAATTTAAAGGGGGGCTTTAAAATCATTCCGGGGAAGAAAGAAAAATCAATTTCCTTGGCAATCAAAAAGAAATTCCCGTTTGTTTCATACTGCGTATGGCACACCTCTATTTTAAAGGAATTTCATCACCATATGACAAACTTGGAATTCATAATTGTTGAGGTTGAACACGAAGCAGCCCAGCCTGTCTTTCACCACCTTAAAGAAGCATATAAAAACACATTCTTGGAACCCTCTAAGACGCTTTTTAACGATTTTATTTCTGGCACAAAAGATGCAGTGATTGTCAAGACTCTGATAAGCGAAGCACCGCTTCAGAAAATTGAGGGTTTTTCCATTCCTGTCTTGGAAAAGGTATTAGTCGATTTGTATGCGGATAGCGATATATTCTTTTTTATTCAGGGAAACGAATTCCTGAATATTTTAAGTAACGCCGTTGAAAAATATTCCATTAATTATGATAAGTTATTACGCTATGCCGCACGAAGAGGAAAAAGAGAAGAACTTAAAAAGATTTTGAATCAAATTACCGGCAATAAATGATTCTGTTGCCGATAATTTGGAACGGGAACTATGATTTCACAAGAAACATTACAATTCGATTGGATAAAGAAAACAGCCAGCACAAACCATAATGCTGATAAAATAAATTAAAAACTGCGGAAGGGGGGACTTGAACCCCCACGCGATTAAGCACAAGATCCTAAGTCTTGCGTGTCTGCCATTCCACCACATCCGCAATAATTAATTTCAAAATATCCTAAGTCTTGCGTGCTTGCCTCGCCTCGCCTTGGAGTCCTGTGGTTATTGTACGAGTCAAGGCGAGGCGGGTCTGCCAATTCCACTTGCCTCGCCCTGACAGGGGCGGGCCACATCCGCGAGGGATATAATATTACTTTGGCGTTGCACCAAAATCAAACTTCACATACATACCAGCGACCCAATCGTCAGAATACCGCGTCAGCCCCTTTTCCACGTTTAATGTCAGATGGATGGTCCCCAGCGTACGGGTCGCCTGCGTCCTGAAGACGGAATAATGCGCCATGGGCGTTGATTCCAAAATCCCATACATGCCCGCAACCTCATTTTTCAGGGTCCAATGATCATTTACATTAGTTTCCAGCGATATTCCATAAGGTATTTCATCGGCCTGTGACGATCCCATGAACGGAAGAGAGGTATCGCCTATTGTGGGATCGCCCATGGGCAACAGGCCACAACGCGCATGGATAAAATTCCTGGTTGTCAAATGTTTTGACGCTGTTATCAGCAGCAGGTAATCGGCAACGCCAGTTCCAGGCCCGGCAAGGCCATTACTTTCATCATAGTTATGTCTGCGGGTCCAGATATTAAACGGTTTTGCGCTTGAAAAAGTGACGCCCACGGTCAGCGCAAGCGCGGGAACATATGGTTTCTCGTCCAGCAGCTTAATTTTTGTCCGGAACCTGGGCGAATTGCCGCCAATGCTGTGGTGCAGCACTGGATGGCGTGGAAATTCCGCAATTGCGTCTGAATTGATCTGCAGGGCAATGTTGTCGCTTGGGAATATTTCAAACCCAAACGGAACCTGAAGAAACAACCTCTCCTGCCAGTCAGGATTTGTCACCCGTGGGACCTTTTCAGTATAGAACGAAACAAATCCGGTTTCGAACGACCATGCGCCCCTGTTTTTAAAATAGGCATTATCGGTTCTTGAATAGAGATACCCGCTCTGGAGGGCAAAGTTAAAGTCATTTTTAGATATGGTATTACCTGTTTGGGACCAAAGGGAACTAAAAACAAGGCAGATGAGTATTATACACGTTTTCATAAGTAATAGAGAGCTATATAAAAATGTTTCATTATAATGTAATACTACACAAAATAACATAATATGTTATATTATGTTATAACATATTCTAAACTAAAGAAACGGGATCAGGCACACGCATATCATTGATTTTCTTCTCAACTGAAAATATCTAAACAAAGGGATTGCACGGGTGTTTTCCACTGGGTTTCCATTTTATCTGGCACCAATGGACGATATCACCAATCCCGTGCTCAGGGCTTTGATTGCACAGACCCTGCCGAAAGATGTTTCCATGGTATTTTTCAGCCCTGCGATAAACCCTAATTCAATAGTGAACAGGCACCATGCGCGCGATGAGGACGTTCCCATTAATCCGGGTGAGAAGCTTATCTATAATATAATGAGCGGGGAATCAGACCTGATCCTCAAGGCAATGGATCTGTTGCTGAAGAACAATCCCGCGGGATTTAACCTGAACTGCGGCTGTCCGCGCGGCAAAATTCAGACTGCGGGCAGAAATCCCTGCGGTGTAGCGCTTATGGAAAGGCCTGACCTTGTGGCGCAGATTATCCGTGAAGCGAAAAAAGTCTTTCCTTGTATACATTTCAGCGTAAAAATCAGGATTGGCGTAAAAAGAGATATTCCAAAATTGCTTTCATTTTGCGGCATGGTCCAGGAACAGGGGGCTGACGCATTAATTTTACATCCTCGGACAGGAGAGGAGCAGTTTACCAGACCCGTGGATAATGGATTGTATAATCAGGTGCGACAAACACTTACAATTCCCTTGGTTGGAAACGGCGATGTGCTCGATGATGAAGAGGCATTGGCACTCAAACAGCGCTATGGACTTAACGGGGTCATGATCGGCAGGGGCGCGCTTGCCCATCCCTGTATTTTCAGGGCAATTGCCTTACGGTTACAAGGAGAACGCACGCGTTCATTTCTTGAAGAGCCCATGATGACCTGGGACGAACGTCGGGATTTTCTGTTGCAGTATCTGACTGGCCTTAACGAACGCTATGGTGAAGCGCTTACCCTCAAACGGTTCAGGCTCTTTTGCGAATGGTTTCGGCGGGGCATGGAATTCGGCCTTGTTTTGCGCGGGCCATTGGTCAAAGCGAAGAGCTTGCATGAAATGCAGGACGCAATACAGAAGTTTTTTTTCACAAATAAAAAACAGATACTCAGCCTGGTTTAAAAATATATTTTTATATTTATAACTGAACATACCCAGAAAAGGAGCATATCCATGAAATATTTGTTGTGTTTCGCCCTGATTGCCGCTGTTTTTGGCACCTCGTATTCGTATGTAACCGCTGATAACAAACAAGTACCCGCCCTGCCAATCCCGGCTGGCGCAACAGTGTACCCATGCTCAAACTTCGTCAGTTTATATATGAACATCAGGAACCACATGGCGCCCAATACCTGTTTTCTGATAAAGGACGGAACCTATGCGTTCAATACCATAACGGTAAATATTTCAGCGGATCATGTGTATTTTATCGGCGAATCAGGAGACCCTTCCAAGGTAATACTCACGAGCAATGGCTTTTTCGCCGACGAAGCGCCGGATTTTGACTTCTTTCACATTGCAAACAACGCCCACCATGTCATTTTTGCCAATATCACCATTTCCGAGACCCGGCAATACGCGGTAAAATTCAACGGCCTTACCAACATGGGCAATATCCTTTGGCATAATGTGCGATTCATCAATAATGCCACACGCGATATTAAAGGCGTAGGATTAATGGAGGCTCCCGCCTGCACGGTCCGGTATTGTCATTTTGAGAACACAAAAATCCCTCTAATCACCCGCTGCTCCGACGGATCGTGCGCGTCAGACGGGGACTACATTGCGGGCATGGACATCATGAGCGCGGACTCGTGGGCCATCCACGATAGCTATTTCAAAAACATCCTTGGCGCAAGCGGCGGCGGCCGCGCCGGGGTATTTATGTGGAACTTGTGCAGGAACGTCTGGACCGAAAGGAACACGTTTGTCAACTGCGACCGGAGCGTTGCGTACGGCAACTACAGCAGTGGGGAAATTTCCCACGATTCATCGTATATTATGAATAACTTCATTTTACCAGGCGCGGGAAACGCCATTGAATTGTATTATACGCGGCGCGTCAGGGTCTTCAACAATACGCTGTATGGCGCTACCACAACCGGATCAATAATATATGGCAACGCATCGGGGGGCGGGGCAAACACCTATGGTGAAATTAAAAACAACATTCTGAACGGCTCCATATCCAATCAAAACGCCACAGCGCCGGACACCGCAACGAATATCCTGGTCAGCAGGGGCAACGCGGCAATCCTTGCGCGCTGGTTCCCGAATGCAGCTACTGGAGACTTCCATTTTTCGTCTGATACCTGCAGGCCGCTGAACCGGGGGACCGCGCTTGCCCAGGTCACGCTGGACTGGGACAATGCACCGCGTATCGGAACGCTTGATATTGGCGCGGACGAGTACAATAACAATACGCCTATCCAATTCATGCCCGAGGAAATAACAACCATACAAGAGGCATATCTCTCGCCCGCCTCCCCCAACCCCTTTAACCCGGTCACCTGCGTCCGCTATGGCATTGCCACCGCGGAAGCGGGAACACCGTGTGAAATCGCCATTCTTTCCCTGGAGGGCCGGCTGATTCGCACATTAAGGAGCGGCCCAGCGTTTCCTGGCACCTATGCAATCCAATGGGACGCAAAAGATGATAACGGTTTCCAGGTTGCAAGCGGCGCATATCTGATCAGGTTAACGGTTGGCTCAAAAGGCAGCACCACGCGCGCGGTTTTCATGAAATAGCGCATATCCGGCTTGGCCCTTGTCCGGGGCCCTTGTGTGCGGCTACTTGTAAAATCCCGATATTTTGTTAATATAGGCCTCGCCTTCTTCAACAGTACGAGTGTTGAAGCCATAGATGACCCCTTCCGCGGGCAGCGCGCGGCACAGGGTATCAATCTCCGGAGGTTCTGGTGTCAGGACAAGCGTCCGGCCCGACCGCAGTATTTTTTTAAAATCATCGAGAAATTCTTCGTGAAGTGGATTTTGAGGATCAAGGCTGACCTGCACGCCTTTGATCTCCGGAAGGCTTAGAATAGCATCAAGAGTGTGCATGCCCGCTGTATGGAGGTGAAAGACCGCGTAGGGAATGCCAGCGATCGCTTTTTTTATCGAAGGAATAATGAGCTTGTGCACACTTTCCGGATCCATCATTACCGTGCAATCTTCACCGATGGTGTATCCTTTGCCGGGAAAGAGCAAGTTGAGCCAATCTGAATAAATTTCATTTCCGGTAACAGCGTTGTCAATGGCCCAGAAATATGAGCGGACCATGTCCGCGGTCCGGTCGATGAGCGCCTTCAGGGCCTCCTCTTCGAGCAGCGTGCTTTCAAGGAATTTCTGCGTGCCCAGAATGTTGGTCACAGCGTCGCCAGGGCCGCCGATATCGCAGTGCGCGGGAAAAAACCTGTCCCGGTCAAGGAGCGAACGGGCGCTGTAAAGACCCATCAGTTTCCGCGAAAAACCGGTATTCAGGTCGAACGCCGGCAGGGGCGCGTCCGCGATGTTTTCCACAAAAGGGTGGAACCAGGACGTTGTCTTGTCAAACTCCGGTTCTCGTCCAAAGAGCGCCGTTCCCAGGATAGGACCAAGGGTGTACCAGGCCATATGAAATCCTTCGCCAAGGCATTTCTGGTTGCGGTACTGGTGTTCCTGGTGTGCAATGAAATAATCAGGGGAAAACCAGCGTTCCGCCATTGATGCGTATGGCAACAGGAGGTTGAATTCTGGCGTGCGCGCGAATATCTGGACAAGAGGCGTTTTGTTGGACAACCGCCAGAACTGATTGAACCGGTCGACGATCTCCTCCCAGGGAGTATGCGTGTTGTTGTATTTGAATGACATACCAGTTATTTTAACCTGTCGAGGATCGCGGCCGTTGCTGTGCAGCCAAAGCGGGTGCAACCCAGGGCTTTCACCTCAATGGCGCGTTCGAGGGTGCGGACCCCACCCGCGGCCTTTACCTGGATGTGCGGGGCAGCGTGGCTGCGCATGAGCGTAAGATCCTTGTCCTCAGCGCCGCCTGTGCCATACCCGGTTGATGTTTTGACAAAATCAGCGCCAATCTCATTGCATATGGTGCAGGTGGCAATTTTTTCCTCATCAGAAAGATAGCAGTTTTCAAAGATGACCTTCACAATGACCTTGCGAGCGTGGCAGGCTTTTATCACCGCGGCAAGATCGTCTTTAACATATGCATGGTCCCCTGATTTAAGTTTGCCGATGTTCAACACCACGTCAAGCTCAACCGCGCCATTGTCCATGGCTTCTTTTGCTTCAGTCACTTTGGTACGTGTGGTGGTGGTGCCATGGGGAAAGCCGATGACCGTAGTGACCAGCACAGGACTATCTTTGAGCATCTTTTTTGCGAGTATAACGTCAGCAGGACGAACGCAGACAGTCGCCACCTTATACGCGTGCGCTAATCGGCAGCCCGCTTCTATTTCCGTGTCGGTCAGCGTGGGCTTGAGCAAAGAGTGGTCAATCATTTTCGCGATTTCTTCGTACGTTGGCATGATGGGCTCCTTAGAATGGCTTTTCAATCAGCGCTTTGATCGCGTTCAGGTTTTCAACGCTTGTTCCCTGGGGAACAGCATCGCCGCTTCCCAGGAAAAAACAACGGGTATCGGGAATCGAAGAAACAAGCGAACGCACTTCCGATACAAGGGCATCGGGTTTCAGGTGCGCGAACATGGTGCATTCAATGCCGCCGGTAAGCACCTTTCCTTGCGCCCCCAGGGTGCGTACAGCAGCGGGCAGGTCGCAATCGCCTGTTGGCGGCGGCGCGACATCCACAATGCCGTCGAACAATGCGGCAGCGATCTGGTCAACCACCATGTTTATATGGCCGCACATGTGGACCAGCAGCTTTTTCCCATGGTCATGCATAATGCGGGCATAATCATTCAGCATGGGAATCTCAAACTGTTTAATCCATTCAGGCGATGAATTGGCGGTGTTGGTGTTTTCATAACAGATAATGACCTCTGCTGGCCCCTGGGCGGTGATCGCGGCCTCGCGCTCACGTTTCTGTTTGAGGATGGCCATGGTCTCCTCAATCAGCGCGGTATGGTCGTAATAGAGATAGACGAATTTTTCCACGCCACTATGGTGCGCGAGCATATCTTCAAACGCCGTGGACATGATTCCTGTAGCAACAACAATGTTCGAATTTTTTTTTAGGGCATCTTCGAGCTCTTTATAATCCGGAACACACGACGTATGTTCCGTCAGATAATTGAATGTTTCCAGGTCTTCAGCTGTTTTTATCAAATGTTCGGCGGGAAAGGGGATGTTGGGCGACTCTTTCGTAAAGGTTTCAGTTTTTTGGAGCGTGCCCACGGGCGTTAGATAGCGCGTTATGATTGAACCGTTGACTCTTTTTTCTTCGATCCGGATGGTGCTATCATATTGTTCCTTATAGCACCAAGGGCCGCGTACCATGTCCGCGCCAAACGCCTTTTGCACGTTGATGATGTCCATGGACCTGTATGGCTCAGGCAATCCTGACCGCGTATAGTTATCGATGCAGGGGGTATAGGGACGCCGGTCCGGTTGTGCGCCGTTTAGCGCGGACATGACACGTTCTTTGCTATTCATACCATGGGACCTTGGGGTTTCCGTTCATGCCATCTCATTATGCATTATCCTCTTTTGCCCGGAGGACGGACGCCGCGGCCAGTACGTTTTGTCAAGGTGTCGCCTAGTTCTCCGCGGGCCTGCTCAACAAGGACGTTGAGCCGCTCAACTACGCCGGGATGTTCGGCCGCGATGTTCGTGGTTTCACCTATGTCTTTTTCCAGGTCATACAACGCAAGCCCTGTTGTGCCTGTCGCATACGAGCCCGGATAGCCGTCCTTGCCGGGTTCAACACCGCGATATGAACGGTATGAATGAGGTACGTGAAGCTTCCATGCGCCTTGTCTAACAGCATGCAGCTCACCATCGTAATAAAAATAAAAAGAATCGCGAGGATGTGCGTTTTTCTTTCCTTCCATAAGCGGCAGCATGTTCACACCGTCGATCGGTTTTTCCGGCAACGAGGTATTGACAATCGCGGCAATAGTGGGCAATAGGTCGATAGTTGAGGCGATTTTATTACAGGTTGTTCCCGCGGGAATCCGGCCAGGCCACCGCATTATGCAGGGAACGCGCGCCCCGCCCTCCCACATCGCTCCTTTGCCTTCACGGAGCGGACCGGCGGAACCGCTATGATTGCCAAAGTTCAGCCACGGGCCATTGTCGCTCACGAACACGACAAGCGTGTTTTTGTCCAGTCCGTTAGCGCTCAATGCTTTCATGATTTCACTCATGGACCAGTCAATCTCCATCATGACGTCGCCGTACAGCCCTTGCGTGCTTTTTCCCTTGAATTTCCCTGAGACACCCAATGGCACGTGCGGCATGGAATGAGGAACATACAGAAGGAATGGCGTGTTTTTATTCTTTGTAATGAATCGCACGGCCCGCTCGGTATACATTGTGGTAAGTTTTGACTGGTCGTCGAGCGACCGTATTTCAGACACTGGTTCATTGCCCTCCATCAGCATGAGCGGGGGATATTTGGATTGTTTTTTGTCCGCTGCCGCGGGTGTGCCGTCGTAATCTACTGGCCACATGTCATTGGAATACGGCAATCCGAAAAATTCGTCGAAGCCGTGCTGCAACGGCAGGAATTCCTTGTAGTCCCCAAGATGCCATTTGCCGAATATTCCCGTAGCATATCCCTTTTTTTTGAGCATTTGAGCAATGGTCTCCTCGTCTGGACTAAGGCCAATGTTCGAGAACGGCCGAAGCGCTCCATGGATGCCTACTCTCTCCGCATAGCATCCGGTCAGAAGAGACGCGCGCGAGGCACTGCAGACCGCCTGGGAAACGTAAAAATTAGTGAATCTCACTCCTTCAGACGCCATCCGGTCGAGGGTGGGGGTCTCAAATCCTTTCGCCCCATAACACCCCACGTCAGCATATCCTTGATCATCCGTAAGAACAATGACAATGTTAGGCGGACGGTCTGAATATTTCTGAAAATCCGCGTTTGAAAAAGCCAGCGCCGATGCGCCCAGGCCTATTGTTTTGATAAATGCACGTCGCGTGTGGTTATTAGTTTCCATTTCGTCCTTTCTCTATTACGAGTATAAATATATATGCACACAAAGAGGTTTAACATAGATAAAAGTGACATTGTATGGCTGGTAAAACTGCCATTAACCTATATTTTAATGGATAAAAACGACATAATATATGAATAAGTTCCTGTTTGACTTCAGAAATCCACTACGCATGAACGTGCGCGTGTCCCTTCCGGGAATCCGCATTGATTTCCACGAAATGCAGTTTGGCGACATTGATTTTATCATTCCTGACCACACCCATTCATATTTTGAGACCAGCTATATTGCGGATGGCAGCGGGCTTTTTTCCTATATCCAGGACAGCGGGTTTGAGAAAAAGCGTGTGACAATACAATATGGCCCTGGGACGCTCATCCAGACCGGGCCTGGCCTGGTCCACAATATTAAACCCGTGACGAAAAGCCGGGTCATATACTGGACTTGGGAAGCGGTTTCCGGTCCCTTGTGCCGGGCCATCAAACCAATCGAATGCTCCTCGGACGCGAAACAGGCGGTATATCCCTTTATCCAGGCCATTATCAACGAATGCATCAGGCCCTGGAAAGACAGCGCGCGCGCGGTGCGGAGCCTCATCACTCACCTGTTGAGGGCCGAATGCGGTCTTTTTCACTGTGCCGAGGTGCGCGTTCCTTTGGTGGGCCGCATTCCGCACAGCGGGCTTGCGCACAAGGCACTCACCTTTATCAGGGACAATTTTTTCCAGGACCTCTCGCTTGCAGACCTGGCCCGGCAGTTTCGGGTGGGCACGCGCCAGATGATACGCATCCTAAAAAGCCATGAACCTCCCCTACGGTTTTGTGAGGAATTGCGCAGGGCGCGCGTGCAGGCCGCGTGCCAGCTGTTTATCCGCAATAGGTCGCTAAAGGTCAAAGAGGCGGCGCGGCAATGCGGTTTTGGCGACGAATACTATTTTTCCAGGACATTTAAACGAATGACCGGTGTTTCGCCGGAGCAATTCAGACGCGCACCAGTTAAAAAGGAGACTTCATGAGCAAGAAAATCGTCATCATAGGAGGTGTGGCAGGAGGCGCTTCAGCTGCGTCCAGACTTCGGCGGAACGATGAACACGCTGACATCGTCATTCTTGAACGGGGGCCGTATATATCGTTCGCCAATTGCGGCCTGCCGTATTATATCGGGGGTGTTATACAGGAGCGTGACGCGCTTCTAGTGCAGACACCAGAGGGCTTTAAAAACCGGTTCAACATTGATGTGCGGGTGAACACCGAGGTGGTTGCCATTGACCGTACAAAAAAAGAAATAGCAATCAAAAATCGTCTAACCAGCGAGACGGCCACAATGGGTTATGACACACTCATCCTTTCTCCCGGCGCATATCCGGTAAAACCGCTGATTCCAGGCATCGAATCATCCAGAATATTCACCCTCAAGACCATACCCGACATGGATGCGATCAACGCGGCAATCAGCAAAGGCGCGAAAAGCGTTGTGGTTGTGGGCGGCGGGTTTATCGGCGTTGAGGCTGCGGAAAATCTCAGGCAACGAGGCCTTACCGTGACCCTGGTGGAGGCATTGGACCAGATATTGCCCCCCTTTGACCCGGAGATGACATCCCCTCTTATCCGGGAATTGCGGCTCAACAATGTTTCTGTGGTTCTGGGAAGTCCCGTGGCTTCGTTTCAGGAGAGCGGCGCCACCCTGGTCTGCACGCTCAAGGACGGCGTAAAAATAGAGGTTGATTTTGCGGTGCTATGCATTGGCGTCAAACCTGAGACCGCACTGGCACAGGGAGCGGGGCTTGCCCTGGGCGAACGCGGTGGCATTGTTGTCGATGAGCATATGCGGACAAGCGATCCGGACATATATGCTGCGGGCGATGCGATCGAAGTGCGCGACTTTATCACGTCGAGCCCGTCGCTGGTCCCCCTTGCTGGACCGGCGAACAGGCAGGGACGCGTTGCGGCTGACGCAGTGTGCGGTACAGACGCCGCGTTTGGCTCTGTGCTGGGGACGGCCATTGTCAAAGTATTTTCTCTGGGCGCGGGCAGCGTGGGCATGAATGAGAAGACGCTGAGGGCCAAAAACCTGCCGTGTCAAAAAATATTCCTACACCCGCTTGATCATGCGGGATATTATCCCGGCGCCACGCAGCTCTCAATCAAGCTCCTGTTCAATCCCCAAAGCGGCGCCGTGTATGGGGCGCAGGCCATTGGCGCACAAGGCGTGGCGCGGCGCATTGACGTCATTGCCATGGCGATGCAGGCGGGCATGACGGTCTTTGACCTGGAAAACGCGGAATTGTCGTATGCGCCGCCCTATGGTTCGGCAAAAGACCCCATTAATCAGGCCGGCTTTATTGCCGCAAACCACATCAGGGGGACCCATCCCTTGTTCAGCTTTGAGGACCTGCAGCGGTTCGATCCAGGCCGCCAGGTTTTGATCGACGTGCGAACAAAAAGGGAATTTTCCGTGGGACATATCCCTGGCGCAATGAACGTGCCGGTTGACGATCTTAGGACGTTATTGGACGCTCTTCCCCGCGACAAGGAACTGCTCATCTATTGCCAAGTGGGATTGCGCGGGTATATCGCGGTACGCATTCTTTCGCAGAATGGTTTTGCGGCAAGGAATTTATCGGGCGGCTACAAGACCTGGAGCGCGTACGAGGCTTTGCGCAATCGCGTCACTGGTTCTTGAGAGGCGCGGAACAGCCAGCGTTACCAATGGGGCCAAGGGCATAGCCAAGACCCGTTGCCATTCATGGATTGCTGTAGGAATGGCCAGCGGTTTCTTTTCCAGCGAGAAACGAATACATTGCCGGAATAACGAACAGCGACAGGATCAGCGAAAAGGCGAGACCGCCAATGATCGCGATGCCCATGGACATGCGGCTTTTAGCGCCCGATCCAAGCGCGAGCGCAATGGGCAACGACCCGAGCATGACCGTAAGGCTGGTCATCACAATGGGCCTGAAGCGCGAGACCGCGCCTTCGATGATCGCCGAAGCCGCCGCCATGCCAGCGCGCCTGCGCTGGTTGGTGAATTCAACGATTAGGATGCCGTTTTTAGTCACCAAACCAATGAGCATAATGATGCCGATCTGTGAGAATATATTGAGACTCTGGTTAAAATACCAGAGCGTGAACAGCGCGCCCGCGATGGCCATGGGCACGGTGAACATGACGATTAAGGGGTGCCGGAAGCTTTCGAACTGGGCCGCGAGCACCAGAAAGACCAATACCAAGGCGAAGAGAAAGGCGAAGACAATACTGGAACCGCTCTCTGAAAAGTCGCGCGAGGTGCCGGCAAGCGCGGTCTGGAAGCGGTCGTCGAGTGTCTTTTTCGCAATGGCCCGCATGACCGTAATGCCTTCGCCCATGGTCCTGCCCTCGGCAAGGCTGGCCGAAACCGTTGCCGCTGAAAAGCGGTTGAACCGGTAGAGTTGGGGAGGGCTGCTGGTCTCGGTCAGGGTAACCATATTATCCAGCTGCACAAAGCCGCCTGTTTTGCTGCGCACAAACGCCGAGGTGAGGTCAAGGGGCCGCGCCCGGTTTTCACGTGAAAACTGGCCGATGATCTGGTATTGCTTGCCATTGCGGATATAGTAGCCATACCGGCTGCCGCTCATGGCCAATTGGAGCGATTGCGCGATGTCGCGCGCCGAGACGCCAAGGTCGCGCGCTTTTTCCCGGTCTATTGAGAGCCGCAGCTCGGGTTTGTTGAATTTCATGTTTGCGTCAACAGCCTGGAAACAGGGATCCTTGGACGCCTCTTGCAGGAAAAGCGGCAATTTTTCCTTTAAATCGTCAAGTTCAGGGGCTTGTATGACGAACTGCACGGGGAGACCCGCGCGCCTGCCGCCAATGGTCTGTTCCTGAGACACAATGGCGCGTGCGCCGCTAAGGCCCTGCATGGCCTTTGCGAGCCGGTTCACTATCTCCTGCTGCGACGCCTTGCGTTTGGCAGGGTCAACAAGCAGCAGGGTCACGGACCCTGAATTGCCACCTGGAGTGCGGGTGAGGGCCGCGTCCTTTTCGGGCACAGTCTTGTTTATAAGGACATCCACTTTGTCCATGTAATCGCGCATGTATTCAAACGTACGTCCTTCGGACGCAGTAGCATTTATAAAAACACGGCTGCGGTCTTCGAAGGGCGCTAGTTCCGTGGGCAGAATAGTGAAGAAAAGAGCGATAAGGCAAAGTGAAAAGACGATAACAACAAAGGCCAGGAACCGACGATGCATAAACCGTTCAAGCGTGCGGCGGTAGGCGGTAATGAGCGCCTCGAAATAGGGTTCGGTGCGCGAATAGAGCGAACGGTCAGATGAAATGTGGTGCTTTAAAAAACGGGTGCAGAGCATGGGAGTGATAGAGAGCGACACAATGGCCGAGAGAAAGACTGACCCGGACAAAACGCCGCCGAATTCCTTGAACAGCTTTCCGGTAACGCCTTGCAACAGAATGACCGGAAAGAGCACCGCGACCAGGGCCATGGTGGTGGCTATGATAGCAAAGAAGATTTCAGACGAGCCTGAATGGCCCGCCTCGAGCGGCGGCACGCCGCGTTCTATTTTGTTGTAAATGTTTTCAAGGACCACAATGGCATCGTCAACCACCAGGCCCGTTGCCAGCACCAGGGCCAGCAGCGTGAGGATATTGACCGAGAAGCCAAAAATATACATAATGAAAAACGCGCCGGTGAGTGAGATGGGCATGGCGAGCATGGGAATCATTGTTGCGCGCCAGTTGCGAAAAAAGGTGAAGATGACCAGCACTACCAGCATAAAAGCCAGGGCAATGGTCTCAACCACCTCGACAATGGAGGTGCGGATGTTTTTCGTGACATCGTATCCGATTTCAAGGAGAACGTCAGCCGGTTTGTCCCGTTCAATGTTCTTGAGTCTGAGGTAGAACTCATCGGCAATGGCGATATGGTTCGCCCCAGGCTGGGGAATGATGGCAACACCCACCATGGGAACGCCATTACGTTTCATAATGGTGCGGTCGTTCTCCGCTTCTTCAACAGCCTCGCCAATGTCCCTGAAACGGACTACAGTACCGTTAGTCTCGCTGATGACCATGGTGTTGAATTCATCGGCAGTGCGCATGCCGCTCATGGTACGGATGGAGAGTTCGGTGGTTGCGCCCGCAATGCTGCCCGATGGCAGCTCTACATTTTCACGGTCAATGGCATTCTTCACGTCCTGGGGCGTCACCGCACGGGCGGCCATTTTCGCCGGGTCCATCCATAATCGCATGGCATAGCGCCGTTCGCCCCAGATCCGGACTTCGCTTACGCCAGCAATGGTCTGGAGCCGCTCTTTAAGCACATTCGCGGAATAGTCGGTAAGATCGAGCAGGTTGCGCGTATCGCTACGCACAGTGACCATGATGACCGGGGAAGAGTTTGCGTCGGCCTTGGTGACCACGGGCGTGTTTGCGTCGGGCGGCAGGTTGCGCATGGCGCGCGACACGCGGTCGCGCACGTCGTTTGCCGCTGCCTCAAGATCCGTCCCCAAGGTGAATTCGACGGTGATGCTGCTTGAGCCGTCGGCACTTGACGAGGTAATGGTCCTGATGCCTGCCACGCCATTGATCGACTCTTCCAGGGGTTCGGTGATCTGGGTTTCAATAACATCGGCGCTAGCGCCGCTATACGATGTTGACACGCTTATAACAGGCGGGTCAACGTCCGGATAATCGCGCACGCCCATGCGCGATATGCCGATGAAGCCGAAAAGCATGATGGCGACGTTCACCACAATGCTGAGGACCGGACGGTTGATGAATAGGGATGAGAGGCGCATGGGTTTCTTTTAGTCCGCGCCAGAGATCCTGACCAGCGCTCCGGGTTGGAGCATGAGCACGCCTGACGCCACAACAGTGTCGCCTGCGGCCAGGCCGGCGTTTATCTCGACACGCGCGGCCTCGCGGGTACCAATAGTGATTGGGACCAGGGTCGCCATGCCGGCCTTTATAACATAGAGGTTTTGGCCGTTAATAGTGGGTACCAGGGCCTCGCTTGGCACCAGGAGGGCCTTTTTTTTATCGCCCAGGGCTATTTCAACCTTAGCAAAGGCGCCTGAGGGAATTTTATTTCCAGGATTGGGACAAAGCGCGCGGAAGCGCACGGAGCGGGTCGCTTCGTCCACCTTGGGTTCGCCCGCGTAGATAGAACCAGTAAAAGGTGTCTCTATCCCTTGTATGGTGTACGAAAGCGCGGTGCCTGTTGTAATGCGGGAAAAATACTGTTCCGGGACCGCGAATTCGAGCCGCAAGGGGTTGGTGCTTACGCACGAGGCGATCATGGTGCCCACGGGCAGGTAGGAGCCTTCACTTACGTACCGCAGGCCTATTTTTCCGTTAAAGGGAGCGCGGATCTCGGTCTTTTCTATTTGCGCGTTCAGCAGCGCCACGTCGGCCCGCGCGGAAGCCAAATCACGCACGGTTGATTCGTACATTTCCCTGCTGATCGCGGCTTGCTCGAGCAGAACTTTCTGGCGCGCCTCTTTGTCATTGGCAACAACGAGGTTTGCCGTTGCCTTTTGCAGCTGTGCCTGCAAGTCAGCGTCGTTTATCTTCACCAAAAGCGCACCTTTTTGTACTGCGCTCCCTTCCGTAAAACTGATACGTGCCACGCGGCCGGAAATCTCGTTCATAAGTTCCACGTTTTCAGAGGGAAGCAGGGTGCCGGTGGTCACTACTTTTTCCTGCATTGATTCGGGTTTCGCGACGATTATAGACACAGTAACAGGACCTGATAACCGTTTGTCTTTTCGTGCGCCCGGAGCAGCGGGACGGTCCATGAGCAGTTTGGGAATGGCAAGGGCAATGATAACGGCGGCAGCCAGAACAATTTTGCCTTTAGTTGTGCGGATGAAGTTCACAAGATCCTCGTGATCCAAAATATACTATTTATACGGGGAAATTTACGCTGATAAGCCGATGATACCCTCATCGTATGCGGGAATAATGCTTTTGCAGGGTGGCACGACCAGAAAACTTTCATTGGGCCATTCGCCATTCACCAACCGCAGCAGCAGGTTTGTGTTGCCGCGCAGCTCCTCGAATGCCCAGCCTTTTTCGCGCGCCAGTTCCCTTGTCTGGTCCCGGTATTCAGGGAAATCGCCGATACCAGTGTCGAGATACGCCATTTTTGTATAATTCTTTGTCCAGTCTCCAAGGGTTTCCATGAGATACGTCGCGTTTTCCTCGCCGTATCGGTCAACATACTCCTGATATGTCCGGTGCATGCCAAGCTGGGAGGTAATGCTTTGGCTGTTTGTATCGCATCCTGTGTCGCGTTCAATCCAGCCGGTTGACTTGAAATATGTTCCCGGATTATTCTTGAAATATTCAGCATATTTCTCTTTTGAACCTAAAAGCAGCGTGATGCAGTCGTGTGCGCGCGGCACAACAAGCGGCAGGCGCGCAGCATGCAGCCCGCGGATACCGTTGTTGCACAAGCCATAGGCCAGAAGGATGGCATCGTATTTTGCCGTGTCAATTTTGTCGACCTCTTCCTGCAGGCGGCCGGCCATCTTTGCTTCGCCCATGTCGTGCAGGCCTTTTTCCATGAAGGTAACATCAACAATGGTTTTGCATTGTGAAAGACAAAAGCAAATTTCGCGATAGAGGATTTCACAGGCAATGAGCTTGTAGCGCGCGGGAAGGCTCATAAATCAGAACCCAAAGTTGATAATGGGCATAAAGGGCGCGCCCGGGCCTTCGCGGCTCACATTGACCAGACCAATCTGCAATCCATACAACCGTTTTGCCACATTGACCAGGCCTGCCTGAAGTCCGAACATGGAACCTGTCACATTCACCAGACCTGCCTGCAGGATGCCGTTGGTTTTGCCGATATTGATCAAACCCGCTTCAATGCCGATCATACGCAGGTCTGTTCTGTTGATAAGCCCTGCGTCAACTCCGTATACAGACCGGTTGTGGCCATAAATAAGGTCGATACGCAGGCCGATAATCGTTGTTTTTGAGTTGATAAGATGGGCAGGAGAGGCAAAGGCGATCTGAAAAGGGAAGACCGGCACACGCAAGCCGCGTTCCACAGTCGTAGTATCTTTTGCTTCAGGTGGCGGTACAGAGTGTTTTTGCGCAAAGGGCACGGCAATGGGCGGCCGCGGCGGTATGGGTACGGAGTCGGCGTTCCGGACCTGCGTCAGTTGTGCGACAAGACCGGGGACATGCTTTAGCAGACCGTCGATAATCCCTGACTGGTCAACCGATACCATGGAAATGATACGTCCTGTGGCAACATCCACGCGTCTGAGCATAAGGGAATAGGTGAAGCTAAGTTTGCTTACTGTTCCTGTGATTATCTGCTCTACTCCCGCTAGTTTGCCCATTTGGACAATGCATTCATCGGACACGCACCCGCTTTGCTGAAATCCTTGTTCCTTCAGTATCTCATCCAGGGCCTCGCGCTCCACCAGCACGAATTGGCCGGTTTTAAAGAGCTCGGCACTCACCCGGCTGGTAATGATGTCCGCGTCGTCCTGGCTTACGCCCTTGGCATCGAGGCGGTTTATGGCAATGTGGATAGAGTCCTGGGAAAAAGCAGCGCTGCAGAGGGCAATGATCAGCAGAAAAGATAAAGCGTGCATGTGAATAAAAGATACATTTGCGGGTTGGTGGCCTGAAAGGGTTTTGGGCGGGGGAACACACGGTGTCCCGACGTTAATTTAAAAAAAATAACGGATGAATGGTTGGACATTATTTCTGAGAAAAATTGTCTTCGAAGAATAAATTTTAATCCCGATCTTCGATCTCATCATCATCTGATTCATCACTATCGATATCATCAATTTCTTTTGGTTCGATTTCGATCTCATCATCATCTTCTTCGTCAGAGTCTAAAAGAATTGCGTTCAGGTTGCTTTCGTCCAAGAGGTCACCCGCTGGGGTAAAGGGACTTTTTTCGTGCTCATGATTGGAAATGGACATGTTTGGGCCCTCCTTTTAAACCGTCTTTGCACCAAAAACTAATATTATGCATCCGGCATGGCAATATAATTTATAGGCCTGAAAACACACCTTTGCGGATGCGTCATCGCATAAGGATCGAAAACGCTTGTAATTCAATAAAAAATAGATTACATTATTATGGTAGGCAACTAGTCATTTTAACAAATATCAGGCGGTTTTATGGTTCATTTCATAGAAAAGGAAGAAGAGGGCCTTGGTAAGCGACTTCAGATTAGGGGATGGTTTCTCGAAAAAATACGCTCCGGCGCTTTCAAGCCCGGGGAAGCAGTCCCTACACGCCATGACCTTTCCAATATTTTTTCCTGTTCACGCGCCACGGCTGATTTTGTCATCAATGGGCTTGTTCGTGAAAAGGTCCTTTCAGCTTGCCGGGGAAAAGGGACCTTTTTACTGCCTCCCGGTGGCAGGACCGTGGTAGACGCCTTTGCCCTTGTTAATTGCAATCCCCTTTTCCTTTGGTCCATGGAGATTGAAGAGGAATTGACCAAAACAGTGGGGCGCAAGGCGCGCCTGGTCAGGTTTACGCCTGAACAGATACGGTTCCCCGCTGAATGGGAGGCGTGCAAAAGCCATAAACTTGTGGCCTTTATCATGCCTGAAGCTGAGCATGCCTCTTTTCTCCGGGATGTTCTCAAAAATGAGATTCCTCATTTGGTTCTATATCGTGACCCTCCTGAATCGCCGTTTATAAATATCGACCACCGTGCGGCAGGCAGGGCTATTGTGGCCGCGCTCAAGGAAAAAGGATGCCGCCGTCTTGCCTGGGTGAGCCGGACCGAAAGCCGATTTAAGACGCCGGAGGAGCGGTATGCGGGTTTTTTAGAGGGACTTTTGGAACAGGGTCTGCCTTTCAAACGGGAATGGGGAGAGTTTGTGCTGCCAGGTATGGAGGTTTCGTATTTGCTGTCGCTTTTTTCCGCTTCTGAGAGACCCGATGCCCTTGTTGTGGCCCAGGCGCCCATGGGGCAGGTTTTGCACGCAGTGCAAGAGGCCGCATTAACGCCTGGTAAGGACATCATTATCGCCAGTCTTGATGAATTGGAACCAGCGCAATACCCTTATCCAATCCTTTGCGCTCAGCGTTTAACCCGTCAGATCGGGAGAAAAGCAGGGCGTTTTTTGTTGCACTACGGAACAATGACCGAGGGTGCGCCTTTACGGTGTTTCCTTGCACCAAAAATAGTAACTGTCCGGAACAGGAGAGTGTGATGAAAGAAAAAATATTTCATTCGTTCATTATTACTGTAATTTCCGCTGCTTTGGTTTCAGGCGCTGTGGGATCCGACGTTACGCCCATCTCTTGGGACCGCCCCCTTGGCGAAATTCCTTCAGACTCTTTTTCCATAAAAGCGGTTCAGCTTCATCGTACTTCCCTTAAATATGTCCTGAACTACGAATTAGACAGCTTGAAAACTGCGGCAGATAGCTGCTTTGTTTTCAATAAATTCTCCATTGAAGAGTATAATATACGGCCTTCGGCGCACGAGGCGTGGTCACTTGCCATTTCCCTGATTACTAAAACATATGATCCTGTTATAATCGGCCGGGACACGTCCGCCGCATGGTATATGCTGACCAAACTCATCAAGTCCCTGGGAGTCAGGCATAAAAGCAATGGCAGTTCCGGGACCTGGGGCTATGTTTGGCAGAGCGCCCTCTGGACCCATAATATCGGTATGGCCGCGTGGCTCGTTTGGGATCGGTTGGACACTATGGCGCAGAACCGGGTCGCGAACATGGTTGCAGCGGAAGCAAACCGGTTCAACAATGATCCTCCCTATTGCTACGATTGTACGAATGATACCAAGGCCGAGGAGAACTCCTGGAATGCACTGGTCCTGTGCCTGGCCGCTTCCATGATGCCAGGGCATGCCAATGTACAATGGTGGCGCGAACGGGCCAGTCAGTGGATGCTTTCCGCATGGGCCAGGGAATCGGACCTCAAAAGCGGCCGGTTTATTGACGGGAAACCAGTTAAGGAATGGATTACGGGATGGAACATCAGGGAGGATGGGTATCTTTACAATCACGATCGCATTCATCCCGATTACATGACCGCGGCCATCCAGCAGTTTTGGAGCGCAGTGCCAATTGTGCTTTCGGGAAACGTTGTACCACAGTCCGCGATGTGGAACATGGACGTTCTTTATCATTGCCTTACGGATTATGATTGGCCAGCGCCGCCTTTTCGGAGTCCAGGCGGGACCATGTACCGTCCGGATTCAGCCCGGGTCTATTTCCCGGAGGGCACGGACTGGAGCGCAAATCGCGTGGACAATTACCTGAGTTTTGACGTGTTCGCGGGCGATTTCGGGTTTGACAGCCTTTCTGTTTTGCCTGCCTCAAACTGGTATCGTGTGAGGGCGGACCATTTGCTGGCCATGCAGGCGCGCACAGCCACCGGGCAGCTTTACATTTCAGGCGAGCTGGACTTTCAGCCCAAGGAAGGATATGGCAGCTTGAATTTCGGACTTCTCTATTTTTCCAAACTCTTAAAAGCGGCGGGATATTACCGGGCTGGAAACTGGCTTTCAGGAATTCATGACAGTACACCCCCCTCTATTCCCGCTGGTTTAACCGCTGTGGCCCCTGCTTTGGACCAGACCGCGCTTTTCTGGCATCCGGCATTGGATGTTGAAAGCGGCATTGAAGGCTATCACATTTACCGGGATAACGCGCTTGTTGCCTCAACGCGGGACACCTTTGCCGTGGATGGGGGTGTTGACTACCGGTTGGTATCGGGATTCCACTACAGCGTATCCGCGGTGAATCGCGCCGGCCTTGAAGGAGCGCGGTGCAGCGAAGTGGAGGTGGTCGCTCCGGTTGATACAACCACGTTCCATATGGCCCATGTCCTTGCTGTCAATGATTCGCTGGTACTGGTGATGTTCAGCAGGCCTGTGGATTCCGCGTCAGCCGTAACCAGCGCGAACTATGGCATTGCCGGGCTTGCCATTTCCCATGCCACGCTCGCTCCTGGCAGGGATTTGGTTATATTGACAGTTTCCGTGATGGAAAAGGGGCATAATTATAATCTTAACATTACCGGAGTTCAGGATATTGGCCAACCACCCCATGAACTTACCGAGGGAATGGGTTTTCACTATGACTCCCTCAACAACCATCTGAAGGGATACTGGCCTCTGGATGAGGAAATAAGGAATACGGTTTTTGACATGTCAGGCGGAAATAACAACGGCATCTGTCAAAACAGCTTCTCCAGAATCCCGGGGCAAATGGACAATGGACTCCATTTCACGCCAGGTGGATATGTGCTTATGGGCGCTCCTCTTTCAACCCTTGCCTTTCCTTATGCCATAGCCATGTGGATAAACAGGGAAGGAGCAGATTCAGCCAGGTCGCTAATTAACACTGAAGATGTCAGCGGCTCGTATTATGGCGCCTGGATGGGGATAAACGCCTCTGGACAAGTACAGATCAATTTCGGCAATGGCGGTTCTCCAGGCCCCGGTTCACGTAAGACAAAAGTGAGTGCAAATACTGTTGTTAAAAATGTCTGGACGCATGTGGCGGCTGTGGTCAACAGCGCGACGGACATGACGCTGTATATCGATGGGGTTGATGCTGGCGGGACCTATTCCGGGACAGCGACAAGCATGGCCCATAGCATTGCCGGAAGAATGCAGGTTGGCTATCAGACTTCCGCTATAACGCCTATCCTGTACTATCATGGCGGCATGGACGATATCCGGGTCTATGACACGACTTTGACACAGGAGCAGGTCGGCACACTTGTTACCGCTCCCACAATGGCCCTTGCAAGAAATAAAACAGAACGCATGGTATTTTCCCTTGCTGTCACCCCGAACCCCTTCAATCCATCGGCTGTTATCACTTTCTCGATACCTGTTTCGCAAAAAGTGGTTCTTGATGTTTTTGACGTGAAGGGCAGCAGGGTCGCGCGTCTGTTGGATGGAAAAAAAGAAGCGGGAGGGCACAAACTCATCTGGGCCGGATCAAGTCAGGCTTCAGGAATTTATATGCTGCGCATGCAGGCTGGGACGAAAGTATTGGAGCGGAAGCTGGTGTACGTTAAATAAGCGAGGAAGTTATGCGTTTCAACATGATCATGATGCTGATTCTTTTATTAGGTATGCGGGTATTCTCCTCGGCGACAATTCATCCTGACAACCCCCTGATAGAGGTTGATGGCGCACTTTTCATCACGGCGGACACCAATAGAATGGTCATGGATAGATATAGCCAGGAAGTGCTGGACAGCGCAATGCTGGGGACGGTGAATCTCATCGCCCCTTATGTTGCCGCGACACAGGCTGGCATGGTCCTTCGTTTTCGCACGGCAAGCCCCGTAATTGCCGTAGCTTTTGAGCAGCGTCAAGGCGGATTTTATCAGAATCCGTATTTTGACGTTTATTGCGATGGCGTTTTTAAGAACCATGCCACCAGCGGTTTGACGTTTTTCATTTCAGCCTCGGCGCCGGGAGCGCATTCCTGGGAAATTATGCTGCCTCATTTGTATTCAGTGAATTTTCAGGGTCTGGAACTTGACAGCGGATATGCACTTGAAAACGATAGTATTCTGCAAAGACCGGTATATGTGGCCATTGGGAATTCCATTACCCATGGCATGGGCCAGACCTACTCGAACACGACCTATCCGGTCAGTTTGGCCCGGAAAAAGAACTGGAAACTCTACAATCTCGCCGTGGGGGGTTCCAAAATTGCGGAAGCCGTAAGCATGCTTGTACGGGACCGTGACGTGGATGTATTTACCATTATGTGGGGATTTAATGATTTTACAGCTCAGTTTCTTTCGACCTATGACACCACTCAATCTATTCACGGCCGTCTCGCTTCCCTCATTGCCGATTTACGCGTTCATCATCCTCTCGCGGCCATATATGTGGTTACCCCGAGTTTTACAACACGGTGGGGGGGACTTAATGCCCTTACGGGATTGACGATTGATGATTACCGGAAAGCCACCCGCAATATAATTGATTCGATGCAGCAGTCGGGAGACACCCTGCTATTCAAGCTGGAAGGGACGGATTTCAGCGATATCAATAGTCTTACCGACGAGGTGCATTTTACACCGGCAGGTGCGGTCCGTTTTGCCGATTCGCTGGAAAAATACGTGCTTGAAAGATGGAATGTCCCTGCCTGTGATACGGTATTGCCCGCGGCTCCGGTCATTTTCCAATCCATAGCCCTGGATGCGAGGCAGGTTGCATTGTCCTGGAATTCCATTGAGGCTGGAAATCCGCGGAACGCCATCGTATATCATGTGTACCGCGACAGCATGCCTTTTTTATCGACTTCCGATACTGTTCTCATAGACGATGGCGTTGATTTTAGTGTGGTCCCATCGTACCGTTATTCTATTTCCGCGGTTCGTCAGGCTTTGGGGCAATGCCATATTGAGGGCTTGATGAGTGACGAGGTCCTGGTGACAACCCCTCCGCCGGATAGTGTGCCGTTAAGAATCAAACAAGTCTATGGCGTTAATGGGACAAGCGTCCTTATTGCGTTTAACAAGACCGTGGACTCCGTAAGCGCGGTTAATTCGGCCAACTATTCCATCACAGGCCTTACTGTTTCAAGCGTCTCCTTAAGCAAGAGCAGGGACCTGGTAACGCTCATTGTCTCGCCAATGGCGCTCAATGAATCGTATCAAATGATTGCCGGAAACATTCAGGATCGTTCTCTGCCCGTGCATACGCTTCCATCGGGAACCGCCGCTGACTTTATCTGCAGTGATCTTAATAATAACCTTCACAGCTGGTGGCCTCTTGATGAAAAGACGGAAAGTCTTGTGCTTGACTGGTCGGGAAATAATAACGATGGCGGTTGCTTTTACGGTTTTTCCAGGACCCCCGGCATGCTGGAAAACGCCCTTCATTTTACGCCCGGCGCTTATGCCCAGATGGCGTCTGGTTTGCACGGTCTCCACTTTCCCTTCACCATAGCACTGTGGATCAACAGGGAGGACGATTTAACCCGGGCCATTCTCTCCACGGAGGATGTCAGCGGCTCGTATTATGGTGCCTGGATGGGGATAAGCGCCTCCGGACAAGTACAGATCAATTTCGGCAATGGCGGTTCTCCAGGCCCCGGTTCACGTAAGACAAAAGTGAGTGCAAATACTGTTGTTGAAAATGCCTGGACGCATGTGGCGGCTGTGGTAAACAGCGCAACAGATATGACGCTGTATATCGACGGGGTTGATGGGGGCGGGACCTATTCCGGGACAGCGACAACCATGGCCCATAGCGTTGCCGGAAAAATGCAGATTGGCTATCAGACTTCCGCTGGAACACCCTTATATTATGACGGGAGCATGGACGATATCCGGATCTATGACTCGGTCCTGACACAGGACCAGATCACCAGACTTGCCGCTGCTGAGCCCTCTACAGGCATCGTTGATAATAACCCGGTAAAGAGGGTGTTTTCCCTTGCTGTTATGCCCAACCCTTTTAACCCTTCTGCCATGATCGCGTTTTCGATCCCCACTGCTCAGAGAGTGGTCCTTGATGCTTTTGACGTGAAGGGCAGCCGGGTCGCGCGTCTTGTGGATGGGAAAAGAGAAGCTGGAGAGTACAGGATCGTCTGGGCCGGATCGCAGCAGGCTTCAGGCGTTTATCTGCTGCGCATGCAGGCCGGGACGAAAATAATGGAACGGAAGCTGGTATATCTGAAATAAAGATTTACCTTATTTTAGAATCGAGGATTGAATGCATAAAATGCTTTTCGCCGCACTCATGACGCTTGTGATTGGCATTCCAGCGGTTTTAAACGCGGCCACGGGCGCGGACGTGGTTCCCATAAACTGGGCGCAATACACAAAACCGGAACCGGCAGATACTCTATCGGTAAAAATGAAGGATTTGCATCTTACTGCCCTGAAATACTGTTTAAACGAGATGCTCGATACCTTACCTACTGACTCGTCAGGATATTACGATTTCAGAGGTACAGATGAATTCAGTATACGGCCATGGTCAGAAATATGCGGCGGTCTGGGTATCGCTCTGGGGCTTGGCACATATGATTCAGCTGTCACCGGAATATCAGAGGCAGAAGCAAGAGTTCTGCATGCAAAGCTGGTTAAATCCCTAGCTTACAAACATAAAGACAATATGGGGTGGATCAGTTCCGCATGGGGTAATTGCTGGCAGTGCAGGTTATGGGCGACATATATGGGCGTTGGGGCCTTTTTAGTATGGGAAGAACTCGATTCTCTCACTCAAACTTATGTAGCAAGGGTTGTTCACGGTGAATCCAGAAGACTGAGCGAAGAACCTCCTTATTGCAATGATTGTACGAATGATACAAAAGCCGAGGAAAACGCCTGGGATGCAAATATCATTTCACTGGCAGTTGCCATGATGCCCAATGACTCGGCAGTACAAACCTATAAGAAAAAAGCCAGCCGCTGGTTTGTTTCGGCATTTGCAAGGGAGTCTGATTTAAACCGTGCAACACTGGTTGACGGGACGCCTGTAAAAGACTGGATTTCAGGATGGAATATCAGAGAAGAGGGTTATCTTTACAATCACAACCGCATACATCCTGATTATATGTGCGTTGGCGCAACGGTGCTGAGGGTGGGTGTTATTATGATACTTGCAAACCAGATTGTTCCTCAGTCAGCCGTATGGAATACGGATTTAATTTACGAATGCCTGGTAAATTACAGATGGCCGTCTCCTCCCTACTATTCGCCAGGCGGTACAATTTATCAGGACGATTCGGCAAGGGTCTACTATCCGCAAGGAACAGACTGGAGTGCAAACAGAGTAAATAATTTTCTTAGTGTCGACAACATGATGGATGTGTTTGAGCTTGATGATAATGTTCGTCTGCCTGCGGATTACTGGATAAACATACGGGTGGATCACTGCTTATGGATGCAGTCCAGAACTGTCTCCGGCCGTCTTTTTATTGAAGAAGAACATCATTTTCACGCTGAAAATTCAAGTCCGGCGTTTGTCTTTGGAATCGATTATCTTGGCAGATGGCTGGTAAACCAGGAAGCGGAATTCCTGGTAGGCAACTGGCATTTGTCGGAACCGGATACAAATCCTCCTTCTGCGCCTGCAGCGCTTACTGCAGATACTCTTGGTCCTAATTCCGTAAGCCTGAGCTGGTCCGCATCCAAAGACACGGGAAGCGGTGTAGCCTATTATCTTGTTTACCGCGACAGTATTCAAATTATTATGACCCAGGACACTTTCTATCTCGATAATTCCCTTGTAGAGAATACTGAATATCATTATAGGGTCGCGGCAATTGACTGGAATAATAATAAAAGCCCAAACAGCACAGGGGCCATTGTTTCAACTCCAAATGACACCAGATCGCTTACTATTGAAAGAGTAACGGCTGTGAACGGCTCAAGGGTCGTAGTTGCTTTTAATAAACCTGTGGATTCAGTAAGCGCTGAAAATACCGCTAATTACAGTATCAGCGGACTCTCTGTCAGCAGCGCAGTTCTCAATCTGTTGCAGAACATGGTTATACTGGATGTTTCCGCTATGACGTTTGATAATGTTTACACCCTGACTGTAAGTAATATCCAGGATTTTACAAATCCTCCTCACACTATTCCCTCCAATACAGAAACAGAATTTACTTTCAGCGATCTGAACAATAATCTTGTGGGTTACTGGCCAATGGATGAAGAACAGGGCAGTATGATATACGATTATTCCGGCAACAACAATAACGGAACATTTATCAATTCATGTTCAAGGATTCCGGGGGTACTCGATAATGCCGTATATCTTAACCCAGGTGAACATATAGAAATGGACAACAGTCTGCAGAATCTTACCTTTCCTTATTCCATATCCCTCTGGGTTAAAATAGAGGAAACTGACTCATCGAGGTCGCTTCTTGTTACAGAAGATATGGGCGGCCGATATTACGGAACATGGATGGCAATTACACAAAGCGGCCAGGTAACCGTCAACTTCGGCAACGGCGGCACCCCAAGTACCGGTTCGCGTAAATCAAAGGTTAGTGCAGATACTGTTTCCAGAAACATCTGGACGTATGTGGCGGCTGTGGTCAACAACGCGACAGACATGACGCTGTATATCGACGGGGTTGATGCCGGCGGGACCTATTCCGGGACCGCGACAAGCATGGCCCATAGCGTTGCCGGAAGAATGCAGATTGGCTATCAGACTTCCGCCATAACACCTATCCTGTACTACCATGGAGGCATGGACGATATCCGGGTCTATGACACGGCCCTGACTCAGGAACAGATTGGCCATCTTGCTGCCGACACGCTCACCACAGACATTGCCGGTAAAATCGCGGCACGCCGTGTGTTTTCCCTTGATGCTATGCCAAACCCTTTCAACCCCTCTGCGGTGATCACCTTTTCAATACCTGCTGCGCAAAGAGTGGTTCTTGATGTTTTTGACGTAAAGGGCAGCCGGGTCGCGCGCCTTGTGGATGGGAAAAAAGAAGCAGGAGAGTACAGGCTCGTCTGGGCCGGATCGCAGCAGGCTTCAGGCGTTTATCTGCTGCGCATGCAGGCTGGAACGAAAACAATGGAACGGAAGCTGGTATACCTGAAATAAAGATTTACCTTATTTAAAAATCGAGGATTGAATGCATAAAATGCTTTTCGCCGCACTCATGACGTTTGCGGTTGGTATTCCAGCGGTTTTAAACGCGGCCACACGTGCGGACGTTACCCCCATCTCTTGGGACCGCCCCCTTGGCGAAATTCCTTCAGACTCTTTTTCCATAAAAGCGGTCCAGCTTCATCGTACTTCCCTTAAATATGTCCTGAACTACGAATTGGATAGCCTGGAAACCGCGGCAGACAGCTGCTTTGTTTTCAATAAATTCTCCATTGAAGAGTATAATATACGGCCTTCGGCGCACGAGGCGTGGTCACTTGCCATTTCCCTGATTACTAAAACATATGATCCTGTTATAATCGGCCGGGACACGTCCGCCGCATGGTATATGCTGACCAAACTCATCAAGTCCCTGGGAGTCAGGCATAAAAGCAATGGCAGTTCCGGGACCTGGGGCTATGTTTGGCAGAGCGCCCTCTGGACCCATAATATCGGTATGGCCGCGTGGCTCGTTTGGGATCGGTTGGACACTATGGCGCAGAACCGGGTCGCGAACATGGTTGCAGCGGAAGCAAACCGGTTCAACAATGATCCTCCCTATTGCTACGATTGTACGAATGATACCAAGGCCGAGGAGAACTCCTGGAATGCACTGGTCCTGTGCCTGGCCGCTTCCATGATGCCAGGGCATGCCAATGTACAATGGTGGCGCGAACGGGCCAGTCAGTGGATGCTTTCCGCATGGGCCAGGGAATCGGACCTCAAAAGCGGCCGGTTTATTGACGGGAAACCAGTTAAGGAATGGATTACGGGATGGAACATCAGGGAGGATGGGTATCTTTACAATCACGATCGCATTCATCCCGATTACATGACCGCGGCCATCCAGCAGTTTTGGAGCGCAGTGCCAATTGTGCTTTCGGGAAACGTTGTACCACAGTCCGCGATGTGGAACATGGACGTTCTTTATCATTGCCTTACGGATTATGATTGGCCAGCGCCGCCTTTTCGGAGTCCAGGCGGGACCATGTACCGTCCGGATTCAGCCCGGGTCTATTTCCCGGAGGGCACGGACTGGAGCGCAAATCGCGTGGACAATTACCTGAGTTTTGACGTGTTCGCGGGCGATTTCGGGTTTGACAGCCTTTCTGTTTTGCCTGCCTCAAACTGGTATCGTGTGAGGGCGGACCATTTGCTGGCCATGCAGGCGCGCACAGCCACCGGGCAGCTTTACATTTCAGGCGAGCTGGACTTTCAGCCCAAGGAAGGATATGGCAGCTTGAATTTCGGACTTCTCTATTTTTCCAAACTCTTAAAAGCGGCGGGATATTACCGGGCTGGAAACTGGCTTTCAGGAATTCATGACAGTACACCCCCCTCTATTCCCGCTGGTTTAACCGCTGTGGCCCCTGCTTTGGACCAGACCGCGCTTTTCTGGCATCCGGCATTGGATGTTGAAAGCGGCATTGAAGGCTATCACATTTACCGGGATAACGCGCTTGTTGCCTCAACGCGGGACACCTTTGCCGTGGATGGGGGTGTTGACTACCGGTTGGTATCGGGATTCCACTACAGCGTATCCGCGGTGAATCGCGCCGGCCTTGAAGGAGCGCGGTGCAGCGAAGTGGAGGTGGTCGCTCCGGTTGATACAACCACGTTCCATATGGCCCATGTCCTTGCTGTCAATGATTCGCTGGTACTGGTGATGTTCAGCAGGCCTGTGGATTCCGCGTCAGCCGTAACCAGCGCGAACTATGGCATTGCCGGGCTTGCCATTTCCCATGCCACGCTCGCTCCTGGCAGGGATTTGGTTATATTGACAGTTTCCGTGATGGAAAAGGGGCATAATTATAATCTTAACATTACCGGAGTTCAGGATATTGGCCAACCACCCCATGAACTTACCGAGGGAATGGGTTTTCACTATGACTCCCTCAACAACCATCTGAAGGGATACTGGCCTCTGGATGAGGAAATAAGGAATACGGTTTTTGACATGTCAGGCGGAAATAACAACGGCATCTGTCAAAACAGCTTCTCCAGAATCCCGGGGCAAATGGACAATGGACTCCATTTCACGCCAGGTGGATATGTGCTTATGGGCGCTCCTCTTTCAACCCTTGCCTTTCCTTATGCCATAGCCATGTGGATAAACAGGGAAGGAGCAGATTCAGCCAGGTCGCTAATTAACACTGAAGATGTCAGCGGCTCGTATTATGGCGCCTGGATGGGGATAAACGCCTCTGGACAAGTACAGATCAATTTCGGCAATGGCGGTTCTCCAGGCCCCGGTTCACGTAAGACAAAAGTGAGTGCAAATACTGTTGTTAAAAATGTCTGGACGCATGTGGCGGCTGTGGTCAACAGCGCGACGGACATGACGCTGTATATCGATGGGGTTGATGCTGGCGGGACCTATTCCGGGACAGCGACAAGCATGGCCCATAGCATTGCCGGAAGAATGCAGGTTGGCTATCAGACTTCCGCTATAACGCCTATCCTGTACTATCATGGCGGCATGGACGATATCCGGGTCTATGACACGACTTTGACACAGGAGCAGGTCGGCACACTTGTTACCGCTCCCACAATGGCCCTTGCAAGAAATAAAACAGAACGCATGGTATTTTCCCTTGCTGTCACCCCGAACCCCTTCAATCCATCGGCTGTTATCACTTTCTCGATACCTGTTTCGCAAAAAGTGGTTCTTGATGTTTTTGACGTGAAGGGCAGCAGGGTCGCGCGTCTGTTGGATGGAAAAAAAGAAGCGGGAGGGCACAAACTCATCTGGGCCGGATCGAGTCAGGCTTCAGGAATTTATATACTGCGCATGCAGGCTGGGACGAAAATACTTGAGCGGAAACTGGTGTATCTGAAATAAGGGTTTAACCTTTACGAATTGAGGATTGAATGCGTAAAATGCTTTTCGCCGCACTCGTGACGTTTGTAGTTGGCATTCCAGCGGTTTTAAACGCGGCCACGCGTGCGGACGTGGTCCCCGTCAATTGGGCAAGGTTTTCAGCGCCTGCACCTTCAGACAGCCTTGCATTGAAAACAAAGAAACTGCTTCAAAACGAGGTCAAATTTTTTCTTAACAGTTATGTCGATAGCTTGCAGACAAATGATTCCAGTTTGTTCCGGTTAACTGCATATTCAGACCTGGAACACATGGGCATACGCGAGCCTGCCGAGGGCTCGTGGTTTGTAAGCATAGCCCTGGCCACCAGCGCCTATGATCCGGCCGTTATTGGCAGAAGCGAGGCTGCAACACGGGCGTTGCAGGTTAAGCTAATCAAGTCCCTGACCGCTTTGCATATCAGTAATGGCGGGACCTACTGGGGCCATTGCTGGCAGTGTCCGCTATGGGCGGCAAACACGGGTTTTGCCGCATGGCTTGTGTGGCAGGATCTGGACACAGCAGCACAAACACAGGTTGCCCGGATGGTGGAGTCTGAAGCCAACAGGTTTAACACAAACCCTCCCTATTGCAATGACTGTACTGGCGACACCAAGGCCGAGGAAAACGCCTGGAATGCCATGGTTATGACAGTTGCGGTTGCCATGATGCCAAACCATGCCAATGCAGGCTGGTGGAAGCAGCGCGCAAGCCAGTGGATGCTTTCGTCATATGCACGCGAATCAGATCTTCGCGCAAACAGGCTGGTAGATGGCAAACTGCCGAGCGACTGGTTGTCAGGCTGGAATGCACGGGAACCGGGCTATGTGTATAATCACGACATCATGCATCCTGATTACATGGCGTGTATTAATATGAATTTGTATACGCTGCTTTTCCAATCACTGGCCGGACAGGTAGTGCCACAGGCAGGCATGTACAGTTTTGGCGTGGTCTACAGCTGTTTTGTTGATTATGCCTTCACTGCCCCGCCATTTGCTGCTCCAGGTGGGACCATATATTTGCCAGGCAAGGCCAAAGTCTATTATCCCAATGGCACAGATTGGAGTATTTATAGTATTGACAGATTTATGGAGCTTGATGTGTTCGCGTCGATTCTGCCCGGTGTTGGCGACAATGTCAGCATACCGGCGCCTGAGTGGGCAAGAATCCGTTCAGACACATTAACTATGAGGCAATCAAGATTTACGACCGGCCAGCAATATGCGCCTGGAGAATGGGACCGTAACGGACAGGCACCCTGGAAACTCGCTGAAATCCTCGGGGCAACTATGTTCGGTTCTTCATATCTTATTCAATGGTTAAAGGTGCAGGACGGAATCATGCCAATCGGGAACTGGAATCTGGCAACACCGGATACCATTCCCCCTGCGGCGCCTTCTGCGCTTGTTGCCACAGCACTGAGTCCGTACTCTATAGTTTTAAATTGGTCCCATGTAACAGACATCGGGAGCGGAACAGCGTATTATCTGGTGTATCGGGATAGTGCAAATATTGGCATCACCCAGGATACATTCTTCTTAGACCAGGATGTGCGCCAAAACACTGAGTATCATTATACTGTCACCGCACTCGACTGGAACAATAATAAAAGCCCCGCAAGTATGCAAGCCATTGTTTCAACACCAAACGACACTGTTGCTCTTATCATAGAAAAAGTTACTGCGGCAAATGGCCGGAATGTTATGATTGCTTTTAATAAACCCGTGGATTCGTCGAGTGCCGTGGATACAGATAGTTATTTTATTTCTGGATTAACAATCGACAGTGCCAGGCTAAACGCTGATCGAAATATCGTCACCATAGACGTTTCAACCATGACTTCGGGTAATGCGTACACGCTGACTGTTGGCAATGTCAGCGATTGCTCGGTTCCTCCCCACAGCATCACATCCGGGACACAGGTATCATTCATGTTCAGCGACCTTAATGACAATCTTCTTGGCTATTGGCCCCTGGACGAGGAAACCGGGCGTGAAATCTATGATATGTCGGGCGGGAATAACGACGGTATGTGTCAAAACAGCTATTCCAGAATACCGGGGCAAATAGACAACGGGCTCCATTTCACGCCTGGCGGATATGGCTTGATGGACGCTAATCTCAGGTCTCTCAGTTTTCCCTATACCATTGCCCTGTGGATCAACAGGGAGGACGATTCTGCCCGTGCCATTCTTGCCACAGAGGATGTTGGCGGCCAGTATTTTGGCACCTGGATGTCGATAAGCTCCTCCGGGCAAGTGCAGATCAATTTTGGTAATGGCGGTTCGCCAGGCCCTGGCTCGCGCAAAACAAAGGTGAGTACAAGTGCTGTTGCCAAAAACATCTGGACGCATGTGGCGGCTGTGGTCAACAGCGCGACAGACATGACGCTCTATATCGACGGGGTTGATGCTGGCGGGACCTATTCCGGGACAGCCACAAGTATGGCCCATGGCGTTGCCGGAAGGATGCAATTTGGCTATCAGACTTCCGCCATAGACCCCATCCTGTATTATCGCGGGGGCATGGATGACATCAGGGTCTATGATACTGCGTTGACGCAGGAACAGATTGGCCGTCTTGCTGCCGACACGCTCACAACAGGTATTGCTGGTAAAATCGCGGCACACCGGCCGTTTTTTCTTGATGTTGCCCCCAACCCTTTCAATCCTTCTGTTGCAATCACGTTCTCAATTCCCGTTGCGCAAAAAGTGGTCCTTGATGTTTTTGACGTGAAGGGCAGCCGGGTCGCGCGCCTTGTGGATGGGAAAAAAGAAGCGGGAGAACACAAGGTCATCTGGGCCGGATCGCAGCAGGCCTCAGGCCTCTATCTGCTGCGCATGCAGGCTGGAACGAAAATATTGGAACGGAAGCTGGTATACCTGAAATAAGGATTTACCTTTTTAAGAATCGAGGATCGAATGCGTACACTGCTTTTCGCCGCACTCGCTACGCTTGTGATTGGCATTCCATCGGTTTTAAACGCGGCCACGGGCGCGGATGTGGTCCCCATCAACTGGGCCAGGTTTACCTCACCTGCGTCGGCCGACAGCCTGTCCTTGAAAACAAAGCAGGTGCTTCAGAACGCGGTGAAATATTTTTTAAATCAATATCTGGACAGTTGCCCAACCAACGCTTCCGGGCAGTTTGTTTTTTCAGTTGATCCGGGTGGTGAAAGTGAAATCCGGATGGCAGCCCAGGGAGCGGGCGCCCTTGGAGTGCTTCTGGTAACGGGGGCATATGATTCAGCAAAAATTGGCCGGAGCGAACAGGTTGCAAGGGCATTGCAGGTCAAGATACTGAAGTCAATTTCAGCCAGCCATAGCGGAGCAGGAGGATGGGGTAATCAATGGCAAAGTGCATTATGGGCGGCCTTTGCAGGGTTTGGCGCCTGGCTTGTATGGCCCGACCTGGATTCGGCAACGAAAACGCAAACAGCCGTGATGGTGGAGTCTGAAACAAACCGGTTTAACTCCGAGCCTCCCTACTGCAACGACTGCACAAATGACACAAAGGCAGAGGAAAATTCCTGGAACGCGCAGGTAATGACTACCGCCATAGCCATGATGCCCAGTCATCCTAATGTAAATCAATGGAAAAACCGCGCAAGCCAGTGGATGCTTTCGGCATTCGCGCGTGAATCAGACTTGAACCGGAATATCCTGGTGGATGGCAAGCTGCCACGCGATTGGATCACGGGGTGGAACATGCGGGAAGAGGGGTATGTTTACAACCATGCTATAATGCATCCTGATTACATGTGTACCATCACGCAGAATCTTCAGTGCCTGCTCTCCCAGTCCTTGGCTGGCCAGGTGGTTCCCCAGGCAGGCATTTACAACTTTAATGTGGTGTACGGATGTTTTGTGGATTACCAATTTCCCGCGCCGCCATTTGTTTCACCCGGAGGAACCATCTATCGATCCGGGAGATCCGGTGTCTATTACCCGAACGGAACTGACTGGAGCCCCTATCGCATTGATATTAATTTCCAGGCAGATATTTTCGCATATATCCTTCCCAATGTCGGCAACCAGGTGAACATACCGGCCTCAACATGGGCGGCAATCCGCTCTGATACCCTTGCCTGGAGGCAATCCAGATTCACAACCGGCCAGCAATATGCCCCTGGTGAATATGATCGTGGCGGCCAATCTCCATGGAAGTTCGCAGAATCAGTAGGCGCCTGGCTGAGCGGTACCTCCTATCTTGCCCTATGGCTTAAAGCGCAAAACGGATTCATGCCCATAGGAAATTGGAATTGGAACCTGACAACGCCAGACACCATTCCCCCTGCGGCGCCTTCTGCCCTTGTTGCCACAGCACTGAGCCCGTACTCTATAATTTTAAATTGGTCCCATGTCACAGACGTTGGGAGCGGCACAGCTTATTATCTGGTATATCGGGATAGTTCAAATATAGGCATAACCCAGGACACTTTTTTCTTAGACCAGGATGTACATCAAAACACAGAGTATCATTATACGGTTACAGCACTTGACTGGAACAACAATGAAAGCCTTAAAAGCACACAAGCCTTTGTCCTAACGTCCAACGACACCACCGCTCTTATCATTGAAAAGGTCACCCCGGCCAATAGCCGGGAGGTCATGATCACCTTCAACAAACCCGTGGATTCATTAACCGCAACAGATACAGCTAATTATTCCATAAACGGATTGTCAATCAGTGGCGCGGGCTTAAACACGTATCGAAACATAGTTTCCCTGGACGTTTCGGCCATGACCCCGAATAATTCCTACACACTCTTTGTCAGCAACATCAGGGATTGCTCTGTTCCTCCCCACAGTATCACATCCGGTACCCGGGTTTCATTTACCTTCAGCGATTTAAATGACCACCTTTTAGGCTATTGGCCCATGGACGAGGAAACGGGAAATAAAATTTATGACATGTCGGGCGGGAACAACAACGGTGTTTGTCAAAACAGCTATTCCTATTCCAGAATACCTGGGAAAATAGGCAACGGGCTCCATTTCACGCCAGGCGGATATGTGCTGATGGACGCAAATCTCGGATCTCTCCACTTTCCCTTTACCATTGCTCTCTGGATCAATAGGGAAGGGGCTGATTCCGCCCGTTCGCTTCTTGCCACAGAGGATGTTGGCGGCCAGTATTTTGGCACCTGGATGTCGATAAGCTCCTCCGGGCAAGTGCAGATCAATTTTGGTAATGGCGGTTCTCCAGGCCCTGGCTCGCGCAAAACAAAGGTGAGTACAAGTGCTGTTGCCAAAAACATCTGGACGCATGTGGCGGCTGTGGTCAACAGCGCGACAGACATGACGCTCTATGTCGACGGGGTCGATGGGGGTGGGACCTATTCCGGGACAGCCACAAGTATGGCCCATGGCGTAACAGGGAGAATGCAGATTGGATATCAGACTTCTGCCATAACGCCCATCCTGTACTATCGCGGAGACATGGACGATATCCGGCTTTATGACACGGCCCTGACGCAGGAACAGATTGGCCGTCTTGCTGCCGACACGCTCACAACAGGTATTGCTGGTAAAATCGCGGCACACCGGCCGTTTTTTCTTGATGTTGCCCCCAACCCTTTCAATCCTTCTGTTGCAATCACGTTCTCAATTCCCGTTGCGCAAAAAGTGGTCCTTGATGTTTTCGACGTAAAGGGCAGCCGGGTTGCGCGTCTTGTGGACGGGCAAAAAGAGGCGGGAGAACACAAGCTCATCTGGGCCGGTTCAAGTCAGGCTTCAGGCCTTTATCTGCTGCGCATGCAGGCCGGGACGAAAATATTGGAACGGAAGCTGGTATATCTGAAATAATGTGTTTACGGAAAGGAGTATTATGGTTAAGTTCCCCGTTTTTTTGTTATTGACTGTTGTGGTGTTTTTGTCTGTCCAGACAGAAGCAGCGGATATCGACACCGTCCGGAAGCAGGTAATTGCATTCTACACGGCCGAAGGTGCGAACCAGGCTGACTCCATGGTGGCCGCTTCCCTTTCTTCGCTTGATTCCAGCGCAGAAACGGCATTGTCAACGTGTCTTCCCAACGGAAGCTGGAGCGATGTGGATTATAATGAGGTGCCGGTGGCGACTTGGGGGCTACCTTCCGCTCACTATGGACGCGTACTGACAATGGCGCAAGCCTATTTCACTGAAGGAATCTCGTTGTACCGGCAGGACACGCTTTTAAGAAAGATAGAGGATGCGTTAACATATGTCCAGTCCTATGTTTATAACGGTGTCACTAAAAGCCATTGGTGGTGGTATACCATTGGACTACCCAATTACCTTTCCCCGATTCTTTTACTCGTCCAAGGGCATATTGATTCTTCGGTTTTTAATACCTCGCTTGGAACTTTAAACTATCTGATCAATGGGGCGCCCGTGGGTACAGGGGCAAATCTTGTATGGGAGTCCATGAACCATCTTCACTATGCTCTCATCACCAATAATACGGTTCGCCTGGGGACGGTCCGTACAAAGCTTGCTTCCGTGTGTGTAACCAGTTCCGGAGAAGGTATAAAACCGGATTACTCCTTTCACCAGCATGAGGCACAACTTCAGACAGGACATTACGGCGGCTCTTTTGCAATGGATGTTGCACGGTATTTTCTTTTTGTCCGTGGTACTTCGTACGAAGTACCCTCGGCGAACAGCGAAACATTCTTCAAGTATATTCTAAATGGAACGCGTTGGGCTGTCTATGCAAACTGCTGGGATCCGTCGGTCATGGGCAGGTCGATTGTACGATCCTACAGTACGTATGCGAGCAATGCTTTTTATGCGCTTCTTATGATGTCTGTTATTCCCGGAGATTACCAGGACACACTGACGGCTTCGGCAAAAAAGATGCTTGAACACTGGCCGTATGGAATTTCGAGTCAATATGCAGGGATGATTGCGCCTGTAAAGACCTCATCTGTGCCTCCAGCTTTCCCTTATGGCGTTAAGCATTACAATGAATCGGATTATACGGTTTCTCGCGGCACTGATTATTTCATGTCTGTTAAAATGCATTCAAGCCGGATGAAACCCGCTGAGTTGGTCAACGATGAGGGAAAAAAATCATGGCATCTTTCGGATGGAATGACCTTCATCACAGTCAAAGGAGATGAATACTTTCTGAACAACGTTCGTCCAGCTCTGGATTGGTACCGGCTTCCAGGGACCACGGTTGAAAGGAAGTATCGAGCGGCCGGTACTGGCTATTCATACGGCACACGCGCATTTGTGGGTGGTCTGTCTCAGGGAGACTACGGGGTTTCAGCGATGGATTTTGATGCGAATGTCTCTGATTTAACCGCGCTCAAAAGTTGGTTCTTTTTTGACGGAATTATGGTCTGTTTGGGGAGTGATATTACATGTCCCAACACCAACCGTGTTGAGACAATTGTCAATCAGGCACCGCTTTCGAGTGAAAGTGCACCCATTTATTCGGATGGCATTGAACTTCCAACGTCCATGGGCTGGACGGACACTCTCGTCAATGTTAGTTGGGTGCATTGTGATAGTATTGGATATTATTTCTTCCAAAATACCTCTCCCGTAATCTTGAAAAAAACCGTACAATCTGGAACATGGTCGTCCCTTGCCGGCAGCGCTTCTGAAACGGTTTATTCGGCTCCAATTTATACATTGTGGTTCGATCATGGAATTAATGCGCTAAGTCAGAAGTATGCCTATGCTGTTTTACCTGCGGTTTCAAGGACGGACATGGCTACCTATGCTGCTGGGCCCGATGTGCGCGTAGTGGCGAACAATGACACCTTGCAGGCCGTTGAGAACACCCAGTTGAATGCCTTGGGTGCTGTGTTCTGGAAACCCGGGACGTGCGGTATGGTCCAGGCAGACAGCCCCTGCGTGGCCTTTTGGCGCACAACATCGGACAGCCTCTATTTCTCTGCCACCTATCCACCGCATACTCAGTCCACAATTCATTTCACCCTGAACGACCCGCTTACCCTCCTCAGCTCGTCAAAGACTATCACCGTCTCCACGGACAGCATCACGACAACACTTTCCTTTGCATCGCCTGGCACTGGCCTGGGCGTCTACGCCGTGTTCCATCGCATTCCCAAGGTCTTTGGTTACGCGCGTGTCTCTGTTCACGATTCCGCTACAGGCGATCCCATATCCGGCGCGCTCTGCACGGTCCTAAAGAACGCGGGTAACACAGGTTTTACAGACGGTTCCGGCATGGCGATTGTCAAGGCTGACACCGGTGCCAATCAGGTAACGGTCCACCAGTATGGCTGGCCGCTGGTCACGGTCAATCCGGTGGTGCTGAAGGCAGGCGAAACCACGGACGTGCATTTTATCATTCCCAAGCTTCTGATGCAAGGAATAAAAATTGAATCCTCTCCTATAACCGCAGGAGTTATAGACACGTTACCGTTGATTGTGCTGGGACTTTTTTCAGACAGCAGTGTGGCGGATACGCTCACGGACGGCTTGGTCTGGTCCGTGACGCCTGAAATACTCGGGACCGTGGATTCCACAGGCAGGCTTGTTACAGGCTGGACACCGGGTTCGGGCAGTGTTCGCTGCTCCTCCACGGTGCTGGGGTTTTCCGCCCAGACCGCGCTTACGGTTTGTCCCATTTTTATAATTCAGCCAATCGCGGACGCCTTTGTCAGGGGCGGAACTTATACTGATGTCAACTACGGCAACGATTCGGTTCTGACCATCAAGACCGAGACTTCCGCGGATTATACGCGGCGCTCCTTTCTGAAATTTGATCTTTCCAACATTGCCGGCATGACTGTGGATTCGGCAGTATTGAAGCTTTACTCCGCATCAGCCGTGACCGCCAATATCAGCGTTAACGCCATTGCTGACGATGGGTGGCAGGAGGGGAACGTCACCTGGTCAAACCAGCCCGCACTCGGCAGCGCTATTGACACTATCGTTATCAGCAATTCCATAGGATGGAAATACGCCAACCTGACCGCCAGCCTGCAGGCCAAGGCAGCTTCGGATTCCTTGTATTCGCTTGGGCTATACAATCCGGTGAGTAATGGCGTGTACCTTGATTTCAAAAGCCGGGAAAGCGGGGCACCGCCGGTGCTGGAAGTATGGATCAACCCAGGCTCCATGGGCCGCGCCAGCGAACCAGACGCGTTGCGGGCCTTGTTTCTTGAAATATCGCCGAATCCTTTCAACCCCTCCGCTGTGATCACCTTTTCAATTCCCTTTGCGCAAAAAGTGGTCCTTGATGTTTTTGACGTAAAGGGCAGCCGGGTCACGCGTCTGTTGGATGGGAAAAAAGAAGCGGGAGAGTACAGGCTCATCTGGTCCGGATCGCAGCAGGCTTCAGGTGTTTATCTGCTGCGCATGCAGGCCGGTGCAAAAATACTGGAGAGGAAACTGGTGTATATTCAATAGAATGTGTTTACAGAAAGGGTTGCAATGTTGAAATTCTCCGTTTTCCTGCTGTTAGCTGCCGCGGCGTTTTTGTCTATCCGGACAGAAGCAGCGGATGTCGACACACTGCGCGCCAATGTCATCAATTACATGACCGGTGCGGGTGCTGACACGAACGATCCGGTTGTGGCCCAGGCGCTGACTGACTTGGAGAATTCGGCCCGTAATTATATGAACGATTGCCAACCGCGCGGAGGCTGGCCGGATATCGATTACACTATTTCACTTGCCTACGGCGGGGAATGGCAGGCTATCAGCCATTATTCGCGAATGAAACAGATGGCGTTGGCTTATGCCACTCCGGGGCAGAGGCTGTACCGGAGTGACAGCATCCGGAACGCCATGGAACTCGCGTTGGACTCCATCCATGATCTCGTCTACAGCGGGGTCTCACGCATCAACAACTGGTGGTACTGGTACCAGGGAATCCCCATGTACTACGGGCCCGCGCTTCTGCTTATGCAGGGACACGTGGATTCCGCGATTTTTGCGCAAGCCTCCGCCGCGTTGAAATGGTGCCTGGATTATCCTAATCCACCATCCAATCCTGGCGATATGGTTACGCAGGCTTTGGGTAATTTGTACTATGGCATTGTTTCCGGTGATTTACTCTATATCAACCGGGCACGGACCCTTGCACAAGGTGAACTGACCATCCATTCCAGCTACGACGGTATCCGTCCTGATTACTCTTGTATTCATCATAGTAACCAACTCTACATTGGCGGGTATGGGGCGCAGGTAGCGGCAGACGGCCCTCGTTACCTGTTGTTTACTCGTAATACCAGTTATATGTTATCGCAGGTTAATTTTGACGTCATCACGAACTTTAATGCCGAGGGAACTGCCTGGTGCCTGTATCATAATTCTTACGACGTTTCTGTCATCGGAAGAAGCATTACCCGCCGCGAGGGGCTGGGCGGAAATCTGACCGCGCTGGTCCTGATGGCGGTTCAGTCCGGTCCTTATCAGACGCTTTTTCAGAATGCCGCCCGTAAAGCGCTTCAGACCTTTAGCGCCGCCCTGCCGGTGGAGATAGCCGCAGGTGTGTCGGCGGTTAAAAACGAAGGAAACACGGCTTCCTGGCCCCTGGGGCACAAAAATTATTGGGCCACCTACTTCACAGTGCATAAACGTCCCGATTATCACCTGTCGGTTAAAATGATGGGACCGGGCATCACCGGATCGGAACTGGTGAACAACGAGGGCAAGAAGTCGTGGCACCTTTCGGACGGCATGACGTACATTCTTCGGAACGGGGACGAGTACACTACAAACGACGTGATTCCCACTCTCGACTGGAACCGTCTTCCTGGCATCACGGTCCAGAAAAAGAGCTACCCAACCGGCGCGGCCTATTCCAATTCCCGTCCTTTTGTGGGCGGAGTGGAATGCGGGCCTTACGGCGCTTCGGCAATGGATTTTTCCAGTAATGGGGAAGTCCTGACCGCGAAAAAGAGCTGGTTCTTTTTTGATGGGGAGCTGGTTTGCCTGGGCAGCGATGTCAACTGTCCGTCAACTGATTCCGCGGAAACAATTGTGAACCAGCGTCCCTTGTCCGCGGCCAATGCGCCTCTTGTCTTTAACGGTACGACCGTTGCCACGGGTACCGGCTGGTCGGGGACCATTACCGATGCGGCCTGGGCAGCCTGTGACAGCATTGGATACTATTTTCCAGGCGGGACCGATCTTTGCGGAAAAACGGCCAATCAGACCGGCCGCTGGAGCAACATCGGTATAGGAGATACCATTTTGCGTACCAATCCTATGCTTACGCTCTGGATGAACCATGGTGTTAATGCCGTAAAAGCTTCTTATGCCTATGCTGTTCTGCCCAATAAAAGCATATTGGATATGGCCGTCTATGCCGCCTCACCGGTTTTTTCCATCGTGGAAAACAGCGATACCCTGCACGCTGTCAGCCACGCGGGTTTGAACGCGTTTAGCGCAGTGTTCTGGAAGGCGGGAGAATGCGGTTTGGTAAAGGCCGATAGTCCGAGTATTGTCTTCTGTCGTATTACACCGGACAGTTTGTATTTTTCCGCAACTTATCCGCCCAGACAGAGCGCGACGCTCCGTTTTCGCATTGACGAGCCATTGTCACTGGTCCAATCTACCCGGACAATGACCGTTTCCACGGACAGTATCACGACAATACTTTCCTTTGCATCGCCGGGCACTGGCCTGGGTGTCTACGCCGTGTTCCATCGCATTCCCAAGGTCTTTGGTTACGCGCGAATCTCTGTTCATGATTCCGCTACAGGCGATCCCATACCAGGCGCGCTCTGCTCGGTCCGGAAGAACACGAGCAACACCGGCTTTACGGACGCTTCCGGTATTGCTGTTGTCAAGGCTGACACCGGCGCCAACCAGATAACAGTCCAGCGTGACGGCTGGCAGGTGGCAATAGTCGATCAGGTTGTACTGAGGGTAGGCGAGACCACTGACGTGCATATTGTTCTACGGAAGCTCCTGATAGAAGGAATGGCGATCAGCCCATCTTCCGTTATGGCGGGAATTGCTGACACTATAGAATTAACTGCCTTGGGTCTTTTTCCGGACAGCAGCGCGGACACGCTCACGGACGGTCTGGTCTGGTCCATGACGCCGGAAACACTCGGGACCGTGGATTCCACAGGCAGGCTTGTTACAGGCTGGACACCGGGTTCAGGCAGTGTTCGCTGCTCCTCCACGGTGCTGGGGTTTTCCACCCAGGCTGCGCTTACGGTCCGTCCTGTTTATATTGCCCGGCCAATCGCGGATGCCTTTACACGGGGCGGAACATTTGCTGGTACCAATTATGGTAACGATTCGGTACTTACCATCAAGACCTCTGACTTGGATTATACGCGGCGTGTCTTTCTGAAATTTGATCTTTCCAACATTGCCGGCATGACTGTGGATTCTGCCGTATTGAAGCTTTACTCCGCATCAGCCGTGACCGCCAATATCAGCGTTAACACCATTGCTGACGATGCGTGGCAGGAGGGGAGCATCACCTGGTCAAACCAGCCCGCACTCGGCAGCGCTGTTGACACTATCGTCATCGGCAATTCTATAGGATGGAAATATGCCAACCTAACCGCCAGCCTGCAGGCCCAGGCAGCTTCTGATTCCTTTTATTCGCTTGGGCTATACAATCCGGTGAGTGATGGCGTTTATCTTGATTTTAAAAGCCGGGAAAGCGGGGCACCGCCAGTGCTGGAAGTATGGATCAACCCAGGCTCCATGGGCCGCGCCAGCGAACCAGACGCGTTGCGAGCCCCGTTTCTTGAAATATCACCGAATCCTTTCAATCCCACGGTCACCATGACTTTTTTCATCCCAATCGCTTCAGGAGACCGGAAAAGTCCCAGGCTGACCGTGTTCGATGTCAAGGGCGGGATCGTGCGTTCATGGGTGCTATCAGGAGTCCGCGGTATGGACCGGATTGTCTGGAACGGACGCGATGACCGGGGCCGCTGTGTTTCCACGGGCGTCTATGTTGTCCGGCTGTCGCTTGCCAATGGTAAAAATATTCAAAAAAAGGTGATACTCTCAAAATGAACAACCTGCGTATTGCGGATGAAGACATGCATAGGCTTAAACCCGCCCTATGCTCCATCAGTTGGCGTTACTCAACGGGACTGATGACGATAATCGACCTTTGCGCCAATCTGGGGATACATGGTCTGGAGATATGGCTTCCCCATCTGGCTGCTGTTTCACCGATAAAGGTGAGGGACGCGCTTAAGGAAAAACGGATTGAGGCTGTCTGCCTTTCGGTCCCCTGGGGAGCCAGGTTTTGGGAACATGGAAACGCTCTGGTTCATTATGCGAGTACTGTGGGCGCCAGAGGGATCAAGGTTTTCGGGGACACTTTTAACGCGGCCGACAATCTGCCCGGCAAGCTGCGGGAGTTTGCCGAAGCAGCGGCTGTTAGGGGATTAGAGGTCTACCTGGAGACCCATGATGGCCAGCCCCACGATACTGTGGACCACTGTCTGGCGCTGTATCAAAAAGCCGCTTCAAAGAACGTGAGGTTTATTTTTGATCTTTTCAATACGTGGTTCTTGAAGGAGGACCTGACTGAAGCTTATGGCCGTCTTGCTCCGCTGATCGCCCACTTCCACTTGAAATGGGGCGTCCAATCGCCTGAAACCGGTTATTCGCCCAAACCCTTGGCCCAAGCCCCCATTTCTTTCAGCACGGTTCTTGCCGCTGTTCCCCGCAGTCCCATATGGTGTTCCCTGGAAATGGCCAGCGACGAAGGCCTAATCCGGGATAATCTGGCGTGGCTGCAAGCCCAGGACCAATCCTAAAAAGACAAGCCGCGCTTGTGTTATTTTAGCAGGGTCGCCATTTTTATTAGCACTACGTTCCCTGCCATGGCCTTAATGACATAAACTCCGCTGGGCAGATCCGATGCATCCCATGTAATGCCAGAAGTCAGCTGGCAGAAGTCAGCAGGCATCTTCTGAACTAGTTTTCCATGAACATTAAAAATATATATTTCCGTCTTTTCTCCGCCCGCTGCCCGCTGCCCGCCCGCTTCGCCCGCCCACCTAGACTCGCTGGCGAGTCTGGCGAAGCGAGGCGAGCTGACGGCTATTCTTGCAGTCGGATTGAACGGATTCGGCGATACTTCCATCCACGGTGCTGTTGTCTTGTTCATCCCCTTTTCCCTAGCCGATGACTCGTGCCGTTTATCAATGATAACAGAGTCAAACACCAGGAATTTATTCATGATATCATACTGTTTGGAAAAATACATTCCGTCGGTCAGCTGCCAGTCATTTGCCGCGTCCCAATAAGAGGGCCAATTCGCACCCATCGACTGGATTCTGGCAACGCTGTCTTCCACGACAATGTCCACATAACCGTGATAGGCCCCTGTGTCAAATGCCGTTGGCCAGGTCGCAGGATCATCCCACAGGTTCTGTCCCGAATTTCCAGCAATAAAAAAGTATGTTCCGTTGTCGCACAGCATTCCGCTATCTGGAGAGCCGGGACCATAACAAACAGGTTTGCTTCGTTCATATGAATGCTTATGGCCCGCAAAATATGCATCCACATTATGGGCATCCAGAATAGGCATTATCTGACCCATGGCATACGTACACATGCCGTAGCTGCCTGACCCGATTGGAGAATAATGGCAGAAGACAAATTTAAAAAGCGCAGTCGATGTATCAAGATCGTTGTTCAGCCACTGCTGCTGTGCCGTGTTGTTCCTGAAGCAGCTTCCGTCGACCACGGAGAAATGCGCATTGCCTGCGTCGAATGAATAATAGAGCTTGTTCAGTGGATTATATTCCGGGAATACATTGTAGATTGGCATATCGCCGCCTACATCATGGTTGCCCCAGACAGGGAAAGAAGGTATATGGTCGAGGAGGAGCCTTGAATGATTGAAATAGCTGTCCCATTCCACGGCGTTTCCATTATTTATATAGTCCCCAGTCATGATATAAGCGTTAAACGCATCCAGTGAGTCTTGCATAAGCATGGAAGGTCCCACATAATAGGTGAACCAGAATCCTGAGCCTTGTACATCGCCGTGCGTAGCCACGTGCGCGCGCTGTCCGCGTGCAGGCAGTGTCCTGAATGTTGCTGTTCTGGTTGCATTTCCAGCGTAAAGGGTGTATTGATACACTTGGTTTGGCACAAGCCCCGACAGTGCAAAAACAGCGCTGTCAGTATTGCTTATTGTATCATTATTCTCCGTCACGAATACAATGCCGTAGTTTAATATGACATCCGCTGCGGAATCGGTAGTGGCACGGATCTGGAGCGAGGTCTGTGAGGCATGTTCAATAACCGGACCCCATTTGAATTGTATTGCCTGTGCATTGGAAAACAGTATTGCAAAGACAAAAAGACATGATATCTTGGAACAGTTCATAGTATTTTCCTTATCGTATAAGTGTCGCCACCTTGGATAATATTTTATTCCCGACAGTTGCGCATATGATATATACGCCGCTGGGCATGCCTGATGCGTCCCAGGTAACACGGCCATTGCTTATGCGTTGTGTTACATCCGCGACCATCCGGCCGTTTGTGTTGTAGATTCGCAGGGACGCATGATTGTGTGTCCCTATAAAAATATTCACGGCTGGATTAAACGGATTCGGCGATATGGCAAGGCCTGTCTTTGTCTCCAACCCTGCCGCGGATCCGAGCGCTGTTGTGGTGTCCTTTCTGATGTAGATGGGGTTGGAAAGCGCGCGCACAATGGATCCGCTGGTCAGGTTTTTTGCCTGCACCTCGACTCGCGCATAAGAAATTGAATCAGCGGGAACCTGGAAAAGGGAATCGAATTCCACCCTGTTAGGACACACTTCTGCAAGTACAGCGCCTTTGCAGATGACCCGTATGGTGTCGAGTCTGGGGACGTTTCTGCTTATTGACCGGGTATACGCTGTATCGACCGATGCTTGGACCCTGACATCCGCATAGTCGCCATGGACCGAGACAATACTTCCCATCATGGAATCTCCCGCAGTCACATTCATGATAATGGCAAACGGTGCGCCATTGTAATAATCAGCCTCCATGTAGAACCTGCCCGCGAAAAGCGCCTCAAAATAGGCCTGGTCTGTCAGCGAATCTGTCAGGATATATAATCGGTTACAGCCAAACCCGTTATACACTGTGTTCCCATGGCTGTCTGAACCGGAAAGCGCGCAGAAACGATGGCCCCTCACCAGGATATTGTCCCATATGCCCCCTGCATGCCAGATATGTTTCGCTTGTGTCCACACAAGACTGTTCCCACCGTTAAAAGCCTCGAATCCTTTGAGCCCATTCTCCACGAGAGGCAGCAGCGAGTCCAGAGTTGTGGTAAAACGTGAATAACTCATTCCAGAATCGCCCGGGTGGTTTATGGACATCCAACCGCCAGTGGAATCGACATAGTGTACCAGCGCTTTATTGCCGCCAAAGGAATACTGTGATACACCATGCGATGACCAGAATGGGTCGGTATAATCGCCTGGCAAATAGTGATTGGGTGTATCCAAAAAAGCGTATGAGATGTTATAGTGCGGGTAGAGGTCTTTCTCAATTCCCACTCCGACCCTGAAATCCTTGCCGCCGTAGAGGACGTTTGCCTGCATCGCATTCCCGTTGGTCCATTCGCCAAAATTCCCGTGATCGGTAATATGCAGGTAATTAAAACCCACGTTTTTCCAGGAGAGTGCCGCCTCCATGGCAGTACCACTTGCGTCGCCGCTGCTGCCTGTGTGTTTATGCATGTCTGACTTTATCCACCGTCCTGGCGGGATTGCAAAAGAGAGGGAACAAATCAACAATACTATTGTGTATTTGTTGAGTAGACCGGGCAGTTGCCTGCCCAGCCCCTCGCGGAACCGTACGAGCAGCTTTCCCGCATACGGCTCTTCATTCGGTCTTCGGGGTTTTGTATTCATGCTTGAAACGGACATAGGTTCCTC